>Ga0316204_10000425_pt1 | contig 156411 bp, 143 predicted proteins | sample 6monrhotite_MG_2_FD_205661 | JGI IMG/M metagenome (GOLD analysis project Ga0316204, IMG submission 205661) | Microbial mat bacterial communities from mineral coupon in-situ incubated in ocean water Damariscotta River, Maine, United States -... | ecosystem: Environmental > Aquatic > Marine >... | reverse complement strand
CCCGCGATGGTAACGTGGAGTGTGCCTGATAGAAAAGGCTAAGCCCGATATGATGAGAAAAATATGCTCAGGCCGCGCATTTAAGCGGGATTGTTTGTAAATGACAAATTTGCTGCGGAATGTGAGTAATTACTTTATCTTGCTCTCATCTGCTCCCACATATTCCAGGAGATCCCCTGGCTGACAATTGAGGTGCTGACAAATAGAGGCGAGTGTACTAAAGCGAATTGCTTTAACTTTCCCTGTTTTCAACAAAGAAAGATTAGTTATTGAAATACCAACTAGTTGTGACAACTCTGTTAATGACATTTTTTTCTTTGCCATTTCAACGTCGAGATTTATGCGAATTTCCATAATTTGAATAATAGTATCTTATTATATCTTTATCAACAATTATTTTATGTTAATCATAAAATAATTGTTATTTCATTTTAAACGACTGCTTCTTGAAGTAGCTTTAAGATAGACTTATAACACCTTCACCATCTTAATAACCACATTCTCAGCCCCATTGTTGGCAATCATCGTTTCACGACAAACTTCCTTATAACCCCGAGCCAAATAAAGTGGCTCGCCCGGCACAGTCGAACCTAGTTCAATGGTTTTAAATCCAGCATTCCGAGCGGAATTTTCGCCAAGCTCAAGTAATAAAGTTCCGATACCATGGCGAATCCAATCTGGATGAGTGTACATGGCTCTGATTCTTGCGGGATCTTTGTCCGGATCGCTTAAAGAGTCATCGCGCCCAACAGTGTGATTCCCACCATACAGTGTTTTACGTTTTCCCCATCCACCACACCCCACCATGACCGTTTCCCCTTTAAATTCCGTTTCGATGATAAAATAGGTTTGATCCTCTAATAAAGTGCGGTCGATTCCCATGGTTTCTTTGGCAGCTTCAATCTCTTCGGCTGAGAGAAAGTCTTTCATATTATGTGTAATTGACGCTTGCATTAGCTCTATAACAGCTTGCTTATCGGAAAATTGCGCCAACCGATGGGTTAACCTGATTTTATCCGGATTATTTTTTGTCATAAAATTGGGCTCATCTGCGAATCAACAAAACGCCATCAACAATCATTTGCCATTGACCGTCAACTTCCATTGGTTTTTGATCCACCACGAAATCAGTTGAGAAAAAGCCAATCCCTACTGAAAAACCAGTTGAAGTGAATTCTTTAATCGGCGCTTCTACACTAGTATTGACGATGCCCTCCTGTCGTTCATAGTAAACTTGACCTTGTTGAGTGATGTTAAGTAGCATATTTTCACTTTCCCAGCGCCCTTGGTAATCTAATTTTGACGGTGGCAATGGGTTGTCACAGCTAGATAAGAATAAAGTGACAAACATTACTAAAATAATTTTAAATTTAATTTTCACCTCAACTCCTCTCTCAAATATGTATTCCTATCAGAAACTACGATTTTTCCCTAACCACCTCCCTTCAAGGGTAGTGGTCTTTGTTTTAGCATCTCAACGTAGATCTTGTACTTATGAATCACCAATGATACCTTCTGTCACTCGATTTATCGACCAGTCATAATTTCTAATGGAGCAAAAATCATGAATAAAGTTAAGCGGCTGCTATCCGCGTCCCTATTATTAACCACTTCCCTTATTAGCACTGCCGAAGAACAAAAAAGCGACCCTAATTTTTCGACTACAGAAGTTGCTCCTGGCATTTATATGCTAATGGGAGTAGGTGGGTTTACTGGCGGTAATATCGGATTATCAATTGGTGACGACGGGGTTGTAATGATCGATGATTCTATGCCTCCACTACTTGAAAAAATGAAAAAAGCGATTAAAAAAGTGACAAAAAAGCCTGTCGACTTTTTAATTAATACCCACGTACATGGCGATCACACGGGAAATAATAAGAGTATAGGTGAAGATGGCACTCGCATTGTCGCCCATGAAAACCTGCGAACCAATATGCTAGAAAAAGGGCTTAGAACAAAAGAGGGTAGTAAACCTATGCCTAAAGCCGCTCTACCAGTGATCACTTTTTCTCACTCAATGAACTTTCATTTGAACGGGGAAGATGCGAAAATTTTTCACGTTGAAAAAGCGCATACCGATGGTGATGCGGTGATCCATTTTAAAAATGCTAACGTGATCCACACAGGTGATACATTCTTCAACGGATTGTTTCCGTACATTGATTTAGCGAATGGTGGTAGTGTGGATGGTTATATCGCCGCCCAACAAAAAATCATTAGTCTTAGCAATGATAAAACCAAAATTATTCCGGGGCATGGTCCGCTATCCAATAAAAAACAATTACAAGCGGCGGTGGAGATGTTGATCGATTCAAAAAATATTATCGCTGAATTAATCGAAGAAGGCAAAAGCGAAAACCAAGTAGCAAAAGCGAATCCTTTGAAAAAATATCATGATAAATGGAACTGGGGATTTATTACAACCGAGAAAATGACTCGTCAAATTTATCAAAGCCTTGATATGCAATAAACACTTTGCTCACCTTTCTTGTTTGACAAAAAAGGTGAGCTTATAACACGAAAGATTCGCTAAACTCTCACCGCCATTATATCGCAATCCACATCATCCAGAATTTTCTCAATAGTGCTACCGATTAAACCAGAATGATAACTTGTCCCCATCACTAACAAATCAATTTCGTGCTCTGTTACCAGTTCAGGTAAAACCTGTTCAGGATAGCCCTCATGCAAGTGCAGGTTTTCTTTAGGATAATTCATCTGATCGAGCGCATCCTCAAAAGTTTTCCGATTCTCTTGTTTTAACTGCTCAACATATTGATCGTAGTTATCTTGCCCCATAGTAAAATCTGCAGGTCCCATTCCGGCTCCCATGCCAATGCCAATGTCAGCCCAAAGTTGATAACCAATAGGATCGTAACAATGTGCAGCGTGTGTTTTGGCATCGGTACTACTGGCAACTTCACGCGCTGTATGTAAAATTTTAGGATCTAGCTCTAACGAGTGATCGTGCCGATTACTCGGATCTATTGCCGCCATTATGTTGTCGTAGGGTTTTGCATGCTCAGGAGAATCCAGCCCTTTTGCTTTCGCTAAAATAATCGGTTTTGGACAAGTTTTAAGCAACTGCCAATCGTTTGGTGTAAAGAAAATTTTATTGATTTGTGAATGATGATGAGTCGACTTGATCACGAGATCGTAGCTATCTTCTTCGGCTTTTTTATTGATGGCTTCGTAAATCGGCTTAGCCCAAACAATATCACAATCTGCTTGCACACCTTCATCAGTTGCGCTTTTTAAATAGGTATCAACCCATCGTTTCTTGGTATTCATAAACCCTTGTTTAGCCGATTCTAATCGTTCAGAATCAAAAAACAAGTTCGAGACTAAACCTCTATTATAGACAACCAAAAAAAGCGTTATGCTCGCATCATACTGTTTCGCCAAGTAGATCGCTCTCTGCAATGCGGGCTGTTCTTCTTTAGTGGGGTCAAGATCAACTAGAATTTTTTTTACTGAAGCCATATTTTACTCCTGATATAAGTTAATTAAAGAAGAAGTTAGTTACCGCAAGGACATAATCACTAACTCTAGGCTTAATCATAACGCATTTTAATTCTTAATGGCTTGATTTAGGTCAATTTCATATTCTCGGACCACAGGTCATCAATTACAAAGACGGGCTTTTGCCTTTGTTCGCCTGCTCATCATCTTCTCCTGGAAAAACGAGTTCGCCACTAGTAAAACTTGAGCCAAAAGTCAAAGCCGCTGTGGAAACCTGACGAATTGCAGACTCCACTTCATCTTGAGTAATTGGCGAAAGGGGGTGAATAAAAGCCGAATATAAAACACCATCGCCAATCGCATAACGCGCATCTAAAACGGTATGGTAATTGGCCTTAAGCGCCAATTCGAGTAGTTCATTGGACAAATCAGACAATTTGGCAATCGGCGATACCATTCGCATACGATCCGCGTTGGCATCCCAAATACAATAAATAGGGACATTTTGATATTCAAAACTAATTAAGTTTTTACTGATCTTGGTCTTTTCTGCGTAATTGCTGATAACGGTATTCAGTGCTTCAGGGCTCATTTTGTGGACATTCGCAGCCTCAGCGTAACAACATAATGAAAACACAAACAAGACAAAGACTCTAACAACTGAAGATTTCGCTTGACGAAATGACTGGTACATATTGGAATTCCCTTTTATTTTTTTAACAGGCATAGAATGGTAGACAACTGGAAAGAATGGAAGTTACGAAGATTATAATTTGAACAATAAACTCCGACATCTCTAGAGCATAATTTTTTCAGCGCTCCCCTTTATCAGTAAAGATTGCCGATGTCCTAATCGAGCATTCACTCTCGAAGCCTATTTTGAGCCCCAGGATCAGATTTAATTTATTCAACTGGTATGACTCTTTCGTTCTTAATCTGGATTGACCAAAATCAATAAAATTACCCCACTGACTTTATCGGTTATGTCTCTTGTTAACAGCATGATCTAGATCAAGGCACAAACGATGATTTCAGAGCATATTAACGCCTACTGCGACAAAATGTCACATGTTATGTATCGCGCTAGGAAATGAATGAAATTTGTAATAAACAACTTTAGACGGGCTCTAATTGTAGCCGCCATAATCATCTCAAACATTATTTACGCAACCCCAAACCTTAATAACCCTTTATTTTCAATGGTTATACAAGATCAATTAATTAAGCATTTTTCAGTTAAGTCCGAATTTGGGAATTTCGATAAAGAAAATAAGGTCTGGACTATTGAAGAAAATGGGCAAACCTTAGGCTATGCTTTTGAAACTGATTCGCTTGTTTCAATTCCTGCTTATTCAGGAAAACCCATCAACTTAGCAGTTGCCATTGATACCAAAGGTAATTTTAAATTCGCGTGGGTTCTAGAGCACCATGAACCTATCCTGTTAGTTGGCATTCCAGAACAAAAACTAAACGATTTTGCAATGCAATATGTTGATCATCATGTCACCGACAAAATTCGTTTAAGTGCATCAGTAAAAGACGATGAAATTAGCATTGACGCGATTACTGGCGCAACCGTAACCGTTATAGTCGTTAACGAAACTATCTTAAGAGCTGCGAATAAAGTTGCAGTCTCCCTTGGTTTAATTACACCTTCACCAGAGGATAGTTTGCCGCTTTCTAAAGTCAAAAATGATTATTTTAAATCGGCTGATTGGGACACTTTACTTGGAGATGGAAGCATTCGCCGATTTCATCTAATCAGAGAGGTCGTTGATGAAGCTTTTGCTAATACTGCGGCATCCGAAACTGATATTGCTAACCAACAGGAAAAAAAGGACACCTTTATTGATCTCTATTACAGTTATTTAAACGCACCTTCAGCTGGAAAAAATATCCTTGGTGAAAGCGAATATCAATGGTTAATGAAAGAACTAAAAGCTGGAGAGCATGCAATAGCGGTAATGGCAAATGGGCGTTACTCTTTTCGCGGTAATGGTTTTGTACGTGGCGGAATATTTGACCGCGTTAGCCTGACTCAACGGCGTGCTGACATTAGCTTCCGCGACTTAGATTATTATCGACTGGATGATATTTATCCGCAAGGCTCTCCACATTTTTCAGAAATGGCTATTTTTATTGTACGTGAACATTTTAATTTTGACCCGGGGCTTAGTTGGGATGTCAATTTATTGGTCAGGCGTCAAGTCGGTCCGATAGAAAGCACTTTCGTTAATTTTTCCACTAGCTATCAAATCCCCGAAGACTATATTGACAGACCAACAGCTGAAGAAATTGAAGCGGCGAAACCTAAGCCTCTGTGGGTAACTATTTGGTATGAAAAATCTTTTCAAATCTCGGTGTTGATCGCCAGCCTTGTTCTGTTGATAGTCGTAATTTTTTTACAAGACTGGTTAATTTATTATCCGAAGTTCTTTCATAACCTAAGACGAGTTTATTTAGTTTATACAATTATTTTTGTCGGTTGGTACGGATTAGGTCAGTTATCAGTCGTCAACGTATTTACCTTTGTTCAAGCATTATTTAATGATTTCAGCTGGGATCTGTTTTATATGGATCCATTCCTATTTGTGATTTGGACATTCACCGCAGCGACCATTTTACTTTGGGGGCGAGGTATTTTCTGTGGATGGTTATGTCCTTTTGGTGCTCTGCAAGAGCTTATCAACGAAGCGGCTAGAAAGCTAAAAGTTAAACAATTTGAGCTGCCATTTAGAATTCATGAAAAGCTCTGGGCTGTCAAATATTTAATTTTTCTCGCACTTTTTGGTATTTCGCTAGAATCAATGTCTACGGCAGAAAAATTTGCCGAAGTCGAACCTTTTAAAACATCAATCATCTTCTTTTTTCAGCGGGAATGGTGGTTTGTCACTTACGCTGTGGCGTTGCTCGTTGTTTCAATTTTTACCCGAAAAGTCTATTGTCGATATATTTGTCCGTTAGGTGCAGCTTTAGCGATTCCAACTAAACTGCGCCTTTTCGATTGGTTAAAACGCCGTCCTGCTTGTGGCGACCCTTGTCAGCTCTGCGCCAAAGAATGTGAGATACAAGCGATCCATCCTAACGGAGAAATTAATGCCAACGAATGTCACCACTGTTTAGATTGCCAAGTTACTTATGTCAACGATGATCGCTGTCCACCGCTGGTTATTGCGAAGAAAAAAGGCAGAAAATCAAAACGTAAGATCGGCTCAAGCATTTCTGAAGCGGATCGCATAGAAATAAAAGAATTAGTTGATGCAGAATAGTCTTTAATAAAGACATTTGAGCATTAGTTGAAGATGCAATAAATACCGGATCAACAAGGTTGGTCTAAAGCTAACACACTACTGGAGCGATAAAATGGATAAAAAAAACATAAACACCGAAGAAAAAAGTACCAAAGGTATAAGCCGCCGAGGGTTTCTAGGCGCATCAGCAGCAGGAGCTGCTAGCGTCGCAGGGCTAGGGTTGACAGGAATTATGACCCCGACAGAATTTGCTGAAGCGGCTGATAAATCGCGAGCAGCAATGCAGCACAATATCGGTCCAGGAGACATCGACGAATATTATGGCTTTTGGAGTGGTGGTCACTCTGGTGAAGTTAGAATACTTGGACTCCCTTCGATGAGAGAGTTGATGAGAATACCAGTTTTCAATATCGATTCTGCAACTGGCTGGGGTTTAACCAACGAAAGTAAAGAAATTAAAGGTGATAGTGCCGATGTACTTTGCGGTGATGCTCATCATCCTCACATGAGTATGACCGACGGACATTATGACGGTAAATACGTTTTCATCAACGATAAAATTAATACTCGAGTCGCTCGTATTCGTTGTGATGTAATGAAAACCGATAAGATGTTAACCATTCCGAACGTACAAGCGATCCATGGGCTGCGGGTACAAAAAGTTCCGCATACAAAATACGTATTTTGTAACGCCGAATTCCGCATTCCGCAACCTAATGACGGACGGGATTTGAATGATCCATCAAAATACCACACGATGTTCAATGTTATCGATGCGGAAAAAATGGAAATGGCTTTCCAAATCATTGTGGATGGTAATTTAGACAATACCGATGCTGACTATGATGGCCGTTTTGCGGCAGCGACCTGTTATAATTCAGAAGGCGGCGTGAGCTTAGTCGACACAATGAGAAACGAGCGAGACTGGTTAGTTGTGTTTGACATTCTAGCGGCAGAAAAGGCAGTAAAAGCGGGTAAATTTAAAACTATTGGCGATTCGAAAGTTCCAGTGGTGGATGGGCGAAAACAAGCAAAAAGCGCCTTTACTCGTTATATTCCTGTTCCTAAAAGTCCACATGGGATCAACACATCTCCCGATGGCAAATACTTCGTCGCTAACGGAAAATTATCACCAACAGTGACCATTGTTTCAATCGAAAAACTACCTGCGCTCTTCTCCGGAAAAATCAAAGAGCGAGATACAGTGGTTGCCGAACCAGAGTTAGGCTTAGGGCCATTGCATACCGCATTTGATGGCAGAGGCAACGCTTACACCACACTATTTATTGATAGCCAAATTTGTAAATGGAATGTTGCAGACGCAATCAAAGCCTATAACGGAAAAAAAGTAAATTACATCCGACAGAAACTCGACGTACATTATCAACCTGGTCATAACCACACGACAATGGGGGAAACTAGAGATGCTGACGGTAAATATTTGGTTTCATTGTGTAAGTTTTCTAAAGATCGATTCTTAAATACCGGTCCTTTAAAACCTGAAAATGATCAGCTCATCGATATTTCGGGTAAAGAAATGAAGCTCGTGCACGATGGCCCCACTTTTGCTGAACCACACGACTGCATGATTGTTCATAGAAGCAAAGTTAAACCAAATAAACTTTGGACACGCGACGACCCTATTTTTGCAACAGCGAGAAAACAAGCAAAAAAAGACGGCGTGAAACTTGAGACTGATAACAAAGTGATCCGTGATGGTAAAAAGGTCAGAGTTTATATGACTTCTATAGCACCGAATTTTGGTATGGGTGATTTTACCGTCAAGCAAGGTGATCAGGTCACTTTATATGTCACAAATCTAGATCAAGTTGAGGATGTCACTCACGGTATCGCGCTTGCGCAGCACGGAGTCAGTATGGAAATTGGACCTCAACAAACTTCTTCAATCACATTTACTGCGAAAGATGCGGGCGTATATTGGTTCTATTGCCATTGGTTTTGTCATGCACTTCATATGGAAATGCGTGGTCGAATGTTAGTAGAAAAAGCTTAGCTGTAATCCGCAAGGTTATAACCTTCGCATCAGGCAAAAGACTCCTGCCAATTTAATTCAGACGGTCAGGAGTCTACTGCCAATTTATAACCAGACAAAGAAAACTAAATTGAATATTTTAACAAGAACAATCTTGATAACATTAAGTCTGAGCATTGCTTATCCAATTGAAGCTAATGAATACCTGTTGTCACCAAAAGATGCTCTGCAACAGGTATTAGATAATGCTGCAAGCGGCGATACCATCAAGCTGAGCGAAGGTCGATACAAAGGTAATTTTTTGATTGAGCGCTCGGTAAGTTTGCTGTGCGATGAAAACGTGATAATTGATGGAAATCATGAAAATAACACCATTCGTGTTCTGGCTGAAAAAGTAGTCATCAGCAATTGCGATATAACCAATTGGGGAGATGATCTGACAGAAATGAATGCAGGAATTTTTGCAGAGAAAACCGCTCATAATATTCGAATTGAGAATAATTATATCCACGGCGATACTTTTGGAATTTGGTTAGATTCAAGTAAAAATGCAATGGTAATCAATAACAAGATTAAAGGTAACCTGTCGATCCGCTCACAAGATCGCGGCAATGGTATCCATTTATTTAACGTAAGTAATTCTTTGATTGAAAATAACGAAGTGTGGCACACGCGAGATGGCATTTATATTGATACCAGTAATCATAATCGTTTAATACGAAATCGACTACATGACCTACGTTACGGCATTCATTACATGTACTCCTATTCAAATCACCTGGAACAAAACAATACTTTTAACACGCGTACCGGATACGCTTTGATGCAATCAAAATATTTAACGGTAATTAACAATCGTTCCGAAAATGATAAAAACTACGGAATATTAATGAACTATATTGTTCATTCAACTATTTCTGGAAACCAAATAATTAGTGCCAAACAGCCGCCAGGTGTCAATGGAGAGCGAGAGAACTACGGTGCTGAAGGAAAGGGTTTTTTTATTTACAATTCGCACTTTAATAAACTTTCAAAAAACCTCGTCACTAAAAACGACATCGGAATTCACTTAACGGCGGGTTCTGAAGGGAACAATATTTTTGAAAATTATTTTGTTAGAAATCGTCGCCAAGTCAAATATGTCGCAAATCGAAAAGTTGAGTGGTCGCATGAAAACAAGGGGAATTTTTGGAGCGATTATCAGGGCTGGGATCGAAACTCAGATGGTATTGGCGACCAAGCATTTGAGCCTAACGACGGGATCGATAAAATCTTGTGGAAATACCCCACTGCTAACCTGTTAATAAACAGCCCTTCCATTCAAACACTGCGATGGGTTCAAAAAGAATTTCCGATATTAAAATCACCAGGAATAACCGATAGTTATCCGAAAATGAAAAACGATTTCTCATACAAAAAATCTATAGAGATGACTAAATGAATATTATTGAATTGAATGAGATAAGTCGGCAATTCGGAAAACTATCAGTACTAAACTCTCTCAGTCTTAGTCTAGAAAAAGGAGAAGTATTGGGGTTATTTGGTCACAATGGTGCGGGAAAAACCACCACTATGAAAATGATCCTCGGGCTGTTAAAACCTAGTAGTGGCTCTATTCGAGTATTTGGAGAAAACCCCACCGATTCAAATTTTAACCACTTTAAATATCGTATCGGTTTTTTACCTGAAAATGTTTCGTTCTATCATCAGCTGACGGGAATAGAGGTACTGCAGTTTTTTGCAAAACTTAAACGAGTTTCTAAAACCCGATGTAATGAATTACTCGAGCAGGTTGGTTTAACAGATGCATCAACTCGCAAAGTAAAAACCTATTCTAAGGGAATGAAACAACGCCTCGGTTTGGCTCAGGCTATCTTAACCGAACCTTCACTGCTTTTATTGGACGAGCCGACGGTAGGACTCGATCCGATAGCCACGCAAGATTTTTATCATATTGTCGATGATTTAAAAAACAATGGTTGTTCCATTATCTTGTGTTCTCATGTTCTACCCGGGGTAGAAAAACACATTGATAAAATAGCGATCCTCCGTAAAGGACAACTAGCGGCGTATGGAAATATTGAAAAGCTACGAGAACAAACATTATTACCAACCAAAATTAAATTCTCTGGTTGTTTCGATATAGAAGAACTAAGTAAGCAAGTAAAAATAGAAATCCAAACTCACAACAACGGTTCCTTTAGCTTGTTCGTAGATAGCAAAACTAAACTCCAAACCGTGAAAACATTATTACAACAACCGGGGGTGCAAGATCTCGACACCCTACCCCCTAACTTGGAGCAGCTCTACTATCACTTCGCTACAGATGCACAACCAGATTTGCAGTCAACTGAGAAAACATTTCATCATGGAAAGCCTTCATCCACCGAAGATGAGGTCATCAGTTTGCATCAAGGAGAAAAGTCATGAGATCTATTTTTGCCATCGCTGAAAAAGAACTCAAAGATGGATTACGCAACCGGTGGTTGATTGCCATCACACTCATATTTGCTGTCATCGCCTCAGGGTTAGCCTGGTTTGGTTCTGCATCCGTTGGCAGTATAGGATTTAGTTCAATTGCCAATACGGTGACTAGCTTGTCGAGTTTAAATGTTTTCTTACTCCCGCTTATTGCCTTGCTTTTAGCCTATCCAGCAATTGTTGGAGAAGACGAGGACGGCACATTATTATTGCTTCTAACCTACCCCTTGACGAAAGGTGAACTTCTATTCGGCAAGCTAATTGGGCAAACCAGTATACTTTCAATCGCAACCGTTATAGGCTTCGGTAGCGCGGGTTTAAGTATTTTATTTTTCGCCGAAAATGTAGAAACGACTAAGCTTTTTAGCGCTTTCGGTTTGTTTATTATTTCGGCGATATTACTGGGTATGATTTTTATTTGCTTAGCTTATGTTATTAGCAGTTGGGTCAACGAAAAATCTAAAGCAGCTGGTATCGCACTGATCATTTGGTTCTTTTTTGTTTTGGTTTACGACATGGGATTGCTTGGACTTTTAGTCGCCACCGAAGGTAAAATTCATGCCGACATTTTCCCTTACCTTTTATTGCTGAACCCCACAGATATATTTCGTCTGGTAAATTTAGTGAGTTTTGAAACTAACGGTGCAGGATTATTAAGTATCGCTAGCGATCAGTCATTTACTTTGTTTGGCTTAATTTCAAGTATGCTTTTGTGGATTGTTTTACCTTTTTCTCTTGCTTATTATAGACTAACAAAAAGAGCCATTTAGAGACATTACAATGATATCAGAAAATAAGATTCTCAAAATTCTGAGACTAATCCCTTTAGCTCTTCTATTAATGGCTTGTGAAAAGCAAAGTTCGAATGAAGAATATAACCCTCCAGTAATAATTGAGTCTGGAGATGAATGCCACGTATGCGGAATGTTGATCATTAAAATGCCCGGACCAAAAGGACAAGCTTTTGATAAAAGGTCACAGAGAACAAAAAAATTCTGCTCAACATTTGATTTGATTTCTTGGTATCTACAACCTGAAAATATTTCCAACGTCGCTGAAATATACGTTCATGATATGGCGAACAATAGCTGGGAGACGCCAGATGATGCTAAATTAATTTCCGCAAGAGAGGCGTTTTTTGTTGTCGATTCCAAGAAAAAAGGTTCCATGGGTAAAGCAATTGTTAGTTTCGAAAACCAAAGTGATGCCGAATCATTTAAAAAGCAATGGGGAGGACAAATAAAGCCTTTTGAACAACTGAGTTTGGATTTGATATTAAATTAGTTCTGCTTATAAGAAATTGCACTGATTCCTTCTGATAACTTTATTCTTCTAATAGAATATATTCCGACGCTTTCATTTTATGATAAGTCACCATTTCATAATTTATTTTTATTGGTTTGGGATCAACTATCTCAATTGGTGTATTCATCGAGAAGGCAATATCTAATGCCATTTGAGTGATATTAACGCTGAAAGAAGTTCCCATAAAAACGATTCTATCCGCACTCAGCATCCTCTGTTTCGCTTCAGAGATACGATATAGCTCGGTGTAAAACTCGTCAAAAAGTAGTACGAAAGGTTTGTAAGAAACATCTATGCTCGGCTTCCCGTCAATTTTAAAGAGCTCGAGTAAAGACTCATCTAACTTACTTTCATCAACACTGTCCCAGGGAGTTTGCATTACTTCAACATCATCTCCTTGATTATGAAAAAGCGTCATTTGGTCGAGCCTGCCATGTACGGCGATATAATCTTTATTTCCTGCCTTCCCATCTAACCCATCAATATTTTGGGTGATCAAATTTTTATCGGCAAGCCAATGATGCACTTCATTTGATCCATGATTTCGGTAAGTGGCAAATCGATTATAATACCAGCGCAAAAACTCTAATGGCTTTGATTGATACATATGACGAGTTGCCATTTCTTGCGGAGTATAATTTAGGCTACCAATAGTCCAATAACCATCCTGACCACGAAAAGTCGGGATACCACTTTCTGCGCTAACGCCTGCACCGGTAATATATAAAGTATTCATTGATTTTCGATCGCTGCCTTGGATTGATATTTTAGGGCTATATTATGTATCGATAATAACTTGAGGTTTAGGCTATTACAATATTAAAAATATAGCCTGTTAGAGGTATAATATTAAAAGTTCTCACACCATTTGATAAATTCATCAAAACTAAGTGGTTGGGAAAAATAATAACCTTGTCCGTAGTCCACTTGTAAATTGCAGATCTCATCTAAAACTTCTTGATTTTCAATTCCTTCTGCAACAACGGTAAGATCAAATCGTTTGGCAAGAAACACCACCAAAGAAACAATATGTCGATCACCAGCCTTTTCTAGCAAGTTATCCACAAAGGATTTATCGATCTTAAGCTCTGTGGCAGGAATATTTTTGAAATAGGCAAGCGAAGAATAACCTGTTCCGAAATCATCAATTGAAACGCCAATCCCCATTTCTCTAAGCTTTTCAAGCTGGTTGACCGTCGATTGGGCGTTTTTCATAATCGTGCTTTCTGTCACTTCAATAACTAAGTGCTCGGTGGGAATATTCCAGATCGATAGACTATCTTCAAGTAGCAACATCAGATCTGTGGAGTCTAAATTACTCGCTGAAATGTTGATTGACAAAACAAAATCTGGTTGTGATTTGAGAATCTCAGATAAATGTCGAAGAGCAGATTTAATCACCCATTCGCTGATTGAATGAATTTGACCTGACTCTTCTGCAACCGGAATAAATTCAGTTGGGGCGGTCATTCCATGCTCGGGATGATTCCAGCGGATCAACGCCTCTGCTCCACAAACTTTCATCGACTTTAATTCAATTTTCGGCTGAAAATAAAGTTCAAACTGGTTATCTAAGATTGCTACTTCAATATCTTTTTTTACATCCCATGTTTTTTTCATACTTTTCTTGATTTGAGACTGGTAAAGCGTGCACTCGGAATCGCTTGCGTTACCTTGTTCAAAAGCAATTAAGGCATTTAGATATAACTCGCTCTCATCGTATCTGGATTTCTCGGACGAGGCTATCCCTATAAATGGTGTTAAAATTAATATCTCTTGTCCAACCTTAACCGGCATTTGAATATCTCTTAAGAGTTTGTTTGCAATAATCAGCGCATGTCCCTGATTAAGAATACGTGGGATGATAACAACAAAAGTATCAAGTGCTATCTGTATTACTAACTTAAAAGATTTTGTACTAGAAATAAGTCTCGCTTGGATTTTTTTTGATATTAATTCCAGTGCATCATAGCCAATATTAATTTCTAATTGTCTAAGATCTCGAATTTTAAGAAACAACAGAGCCATGTCTTGCTTTTCAGTTTTGGCTGTTTCTAAATATGGTTTGATGTGATTAAAGAGCTTATCTCGTTGCTCTTTATTTTCAATAATTAAGTCCAAAATAATTACGCTAAAAGCAATTCACTGGGGTCAACTCCGTATGAACCAGGTTCTAAACTTTGTTTGATATTAATACTTTCTCCATCTTCTGTCTTCCGCGTTTTGTACAAGTCGATAGTGACAAATTCTTCATATAAGCGCTTTTCTTGATCTAACACTAACATGACTTTCGGTCGTAATCGGCGAGAACGATATTCAGACATCACAACTCCAACCTCACCGGTGGTTAACTCGACTAACGATCCAGCGGGATAAATGCCAAGAGCTTGAATAAATACTTCCACCAAAGGTGCATGAAAATCAATATTTCTCCATTCATAGAGCCTTTTTACCGCTTCGGAGGGCGATAGCGCATGTGCATAGGAGCGATTTGATGAAATAGCATCGTAACAATCAACAATCGCGGCAATCCTTCCAAACAAAGGAATGTCACATCCAGTTAAACCATTGGGATAACCTTCGCCATTGTATCTTTCATGATGACTCGCGACCATTTCAATTACATCTTTAGAGACACGCCCACTTTGATTGATCATTTCTAAACTCAAGCGAACGTGATCATTAATCATATCAAACTCGTCAGGATATAATTTTCCTGGGCGATTAAGTAGAGTTTTAGGTAATTTAAGCTTGCCAATATCAAGAAGCGCAGCGCCAACGGCTAGATTATTCAGCTGTCGTTTGGTTAAACCAAGTTGACGTCCAAAAGCAATGACCAAAATCGAACATCTCAATGAGTGCTGGTACAAATAATTGTCACTTTGCTTTAACCGCATTAACCATAAAATAGCGTCTGGATTTCTGATCACGCTTTCGACCATTTGCCTTGTAGAATCTTTGAAGGTTTTTAAATCGAGCTTTTTGCCTTTGGCTAAATTATCCAATAAGGCTTCAGTACTTTCAGACATATTCCTAAATTGCTCTCGCGCTTTAGGAAGTTCATTTTCCATTGAGTGCCGATCTTTATAGCTTGCCTTAAATACGTGCTTCTTATCTTCATCAGAAAATACCGGATCGAGACCATCATTGAGCTTATGTAACTCATTATCTAAACCTCGATGGATATCGATATAAACGTATTTGCAATACCCAACAAGATCCTCAATATCCGATTGATTATTGATATAAAAACCCTGTAAAGGATAAGGCGTTTCGAGCCAAGGGCGATCAAGGTCACAGACATACATGCCAACCTTTAAATCGCCGATAAACAGCTTCTCTTTAACTATATTTGTCATAAACTCTTATTTAAACGCGCTAACGACGCCCAAACGACTCGACGCATCAACAATGAGTATAGCAACTATAGAGATAAAATGGGGGGATTGTATCTTTAAATCATCGCGGAATAGCTAAATCTCAGTTTAATCACTTAAGTTGAAAATATATCAAAAACAGCATTATTTTCAAAATGTTAGCACATAGCTAGGTTATTTAGCTGATAACACAATAATTTTATGCCGCAATTCTTCAGGATCTTGTTTTCCGTATCTAACCAAGATTTCTTGCTTAGCGTCATCGTTTAAGTCAACGGCACTAATCATTGCACCATTTTCAGGCAACTTTAGTTTATGCCTTTTGGAGCGAGATTTGAATAACTCGTCACTATTTTCGCCGCGATAAATAGCCAGTCGTTTACTGCCCGATGACAACACCAACTCTTTTAATTTATCGCCATTCAAATCTGCCAGTAAAATGACAGGTCTTCCAGTACTCCCGGAGGAAAGACTGAAATTGAGATCGACTTCTTCTTCAAAAAGTGGGTCTTCGGTAAATTCATCATTTTTGTCCAAAGAAAACACGTAGACATCCTGATCAATACTACCTGATAAAAGTGCTCCAATAATCTGAGAAATGCCTATGTCGAAGGAAGAAACCAGAATTTCTTTCCTTCCGTCAGCGTTTATATCGAGCAACTCCAAACCGGATAAAGTTCCTTCAGCACTTATCGAAGTATTTGGTTTTGAAAGAAATGACAACTCCCCTTTCGAGTTAAAACCGTAAAAAATTTCATATATATTCTGTCGGTCAAAAACGCCACTACTGTTAGTCAACCTCACCATAATATCAGCAATCCCATCGCCGTTTATGTCTTCTATCGCTTCCAGCATCCGGTGTTTTAAATTGCTTTGGTCAGCTGACTTTCCGTCAGCGCCCCTCAACATCCACCACGGAACTGCGCTCACCTTAAATGGTAAGGTTATCTCGCTCGTGATTAAACTAAAATCGAGAGTCTTCGACTGCTCAAAAACCCGCAATTTACTGTCTTGTAAAGTAATAATATCTTTCAATTGATCAAAGTTAGTATCCACGTTGAATAAAGGCTTTTCAGAAAATGCAATATCTTCTGTCGTCATGTTAACTATGGCTTTAATCGGTAAAGTGGTTCTATTGAATTCGCCATTATTTTTTTGCAAAAAGACATTAATATTTTTAAAATCTGATATAAATATATCGTCTAACCCATCACCGTTAAGATCTTTTACCAACTCTTTTTTGGCAATAAATTGCGGCTTAGGATTGAGATATAAAGACGGGTTCTCAGCAAGCGGTGAGATCATTTTGTTCTCAAAACTAAGGGTTAAAATCTCATTAGGATTAATGAATAACACTTTTTCCAATCCTTTATCATCTGTCATTAGGTCAAATACGCTAACACTTTCAGGTGGTTGAATTTTATGATATTGGCGATATTGCTTGGTTTGCTCGTCGAGTACATAAAGCGCAAAAACTTTACGTTTTTCAGCATCCTCGCCAATGACTAGCAGTTCGTTGCCTAGCGCACTAATAAAATTGGCGGAAAGTATTTCATGAGTAATGGTAAAATCGACTTCAAATTCGATTTGGTTAAAATATTGTTTTTTTCTTTTAGCCTGAATTTCACCACTAAGCAAAATTAGCGAAAGAAATATTAAGATATAAATTGATTTCATTAAGAAACGTCCATGCAAATAAATGGTTTATCGAAAAGGGCTGCGGTATAGACGCGATGATTATTGCAAAGTTCAAAAAGAGCGCCTATAAAGTAGTTTTTGTTCACCGACACTGTATTTGTTCACCGACAATATATAAGTAGCTGATTGAGCAAAAAACTAGTTTACGATAAGATCGGCGCAAACTTCAACAGCTTAGTTTTGATTAACGCAGGAGACTTAAATCAATGCCGACCTACGTCATAGGGGATATTCAAGGTTGCTATCAAAGTTTTACTCAATTGTTGAAGAAAATTCAGTTTAATCCATTTTCTGATCAACTAGTACTTGCGGGTGACATGATCAATCGCGGTTCCGACTCATTGGCCACGATGAATTATATCCTCAAAAATCAGCAAAGCATTCGTGCTGTTTTAGGTAATCATGATCTTCATTTTCTGGCAGTAGCACATAACTCTCAACCTCTGGGGGAAAAAGATACATTTAAGGATATTCTTCAATCAACTGATCGAAACCTAATCATCGATTGGCTTTCTAATCAGCCAGTGGCACTTTATCTAGAAGATTACGACACCATGATCGTACATGCAGGTCTACCATTTAATTGGTCAGAAAAAATGGCGCTCGAGTATTCTCAAGAAATTTCTGAAATATTACAATCCCCCAACGCACCAGCTTTTTTTTCTTCGATGTATGGAAATCAACCCGATGCTTGGAGCGAACAACTTTCAGGAATGGATCGCCTGAGATATATCACCAATGCGTTGACTAGAATGAGATATTGCTTTGCCGACGGTCGATTAGAATTACACTGCAAATTACCGCCAAATGAACAAACTGGTGGCTTACTCCCTTGGTTCGAATTAAAAAATAAGCTTTATTCTGGAAAAATCGTTTTTGGACACTGGGCATCGTTGCAAGGACAATGTTCAAAACCTAACATTCAGGCAATTGATACTGGTTGCGTGTGGGGCGGGAAACTGACCGCTCTACGCTTGGACGACAATAGACGATTCCAGGTTTAAAACCTCCTAAACAAACTGAATAATTTGAAAATAAGATAAGTTTTTAGCAATTATCAAGATTAAGACCAAGGTCTGGCGAAGATAGACTTCACAAATAATTGTCATTTTTCATGACAAAACCTCATATGACAGCTAGAATAGGCGAAATACACACAAAAATACCAATAGAACCATAGGGGTAGACGTGAAAACTAAACTAAATTCTCAAAAGAGCTTACTGGTGATATTTGCTTTATTTTTTAGCAATGGTCTGTATGCGCAGCAGTTTCATACCAAGGAAAAAATAGAGTTTAGTAACGAATTCCGATTTTTCATGGAAGGTGCACTACATAAAGGAAGCGACAATACCAGTAGCATACCGCTATATGATCGCGTAGACGATATTTTTTACAGTGACGTCGCTATATCAGTGGTCGGAAACTACAATGGCGATGCCCAAAACCAAATCTTTAGAGACGAAATTGAGGCTGGCGGCTATTACCGAGGCTCTTTCGGCGCAGAATTTCCAGTTGCTGAAAGTCTTGCATTTTCAATTTCTGCAGGCTTTTTATTCGATGAAATCACCGGTGATCTAACCGATGGCTCGGGCGGTGAAGGCACCGCAAGCTTTAAAACCACGGTAATTGATTTTTTCGGGTTCTATATTTTAGGTCGCCATCGTTTTGGACTAGGAGGCAGCTTTCACTATAATCCAAAATTTGACTATAAAGAGTCAGGTAGCGACTTCTTAAATCACGGCGTTTATCGCTTCTCAAATACGCTCGGTGCATCCATTCAATATGATTATATGTTGAGTAAAAACATTTCCATGGGACTTCGTTATACTGATATTGCTTATGATTTCGAAGAAGTTGCAATCGATGATTTTGTTGAGGGTGCTGGCAATAATGGTTTTGTTGAACAATGTATAGCAAACTGTGATGAATTGATTGACGCAAGCAGTTTTAGCGGGCATGTCACTTACCGTTTTTAAATCACTGACGAATTTGTAAAAACAGTGAGTTCCTCTATAGCCGTTTATGCTGGAAAATCAGCACTTGCTGAAATCCAGAAAAATGGCTTATCAAGCGATCAAATCAAGGTATTTGCTGGTGCATCTGGTGGTCCTAAATGGTTTACTTTATTTGGCTTAGATAAATATTTATTTGGCGAATTTTTCAAAGACCGGAAGGAGACTCTTTATACCATTGGCTCATCGGTAGGCTCCTGGAGGCTTGCTTGTCTCGCGCAAGAAGATCCAGTCGCAGCAATAAAACGTTTAGCCAAACATTACTCCAACGAAGCTTACACAGATAAACCAGATCTAAAAGAAATCAGTAACAAAGCTGGTATTTTGCTAAAAAAAGTACTCGGCGAAAACGGCGCTCAACAAATCGCCGAAAATCCAATTATCCAAAGTCATTTTATTGTTGCCCGTGCCAAAGGCTTAGCGAGATCAGACAATAAATTATTGCAAATGACCGGTTTGATTCACGCTGCGGGTTTTAATGCTATTTCTCGAAAGATGTTGAAACTGTTTTTTCAGCGATATGTATTTTCTAGTCACTCAGCACAAACGAATATTGATAGCAATGAAAATAAATCTACAAAAACCTATTTTGATTTCGATGATCTTTCCACTCGATATATTACTTTGACTAAAGATAATGTTTACCAGGTTCTCAGAGCATCAGGGGCAATACCGATGGTTTTAGAGGGAATAAAAGATATCACGGGTAGCGACGCAGGTATTTATCGCGACGGTGGAATAATCGACTATCACTTAGATATTGATTTTGGCGACCAGGGACTAGTTCTCTATCCACATTTTTTTCCCACCATCAAGCCTGGTTGGTTTGATAAAAATTTAAATTACAGGAAAGCTGACCCCAAAAATTTCGATAAAGTCATTCTAGTGACACCATCAACTGAATATGTTTCGCATCTACCTTATGGAAAAATTTCTGATCGTAACGACTTTAAACACTTTGATACAAAAACTCGAATTAAATACTGGCATACAATTTTATCTGAGAGTGAGAAAATGGCTAATGACTTTTCAAGACTTGTTGATAAAGGAATCGGAGTCGATAAAATTCAACCTATTGGATCTATTCTTTGACTGGTCTTTTGGTGAACGTTTCACGATGTTCTGAAACGTTCACTCAGACTTAAAAGTCGTTCTTTCTTGCCGCTTTGATCCTCTCAAACCTTGCTAATTGCTCTTGAGTCAAAAGTTCAGAAACTTCTTTACGTTTATTTAGATGCATGATAAATAAATCGGCTTTTAGACTCGCTATCTCGCTGGCTAATGTTCTTATTGCTTGCTCATCAACTTTACCGCTTCGTTTAATTTGCTTTAGCTGAGTATGTAAAAGCGCTATTTCTTGCTGTTTTGGCTTGACGGCTTGAACCGCGTTTTCCACCACTATTTCGATTTCAACTCTTTGTTGCTCGGTTAAATCAAGCAATGAAAGATGGCGCATAATACGTTTAGCATTTAACTCAGTCTTGTTATGTTGTTGATGCTGTGAATAGCCATGCGCGCTTTGAAAGTTTGACTTAGCGATTAGCTGGTTTGAAAAGCCTGTTATGATTAATGACAAAGCAATACTTGCTACCAGGTTAAATTTTTTCATGTTTGTATCCTCTTAAATTAAATATTATTCTAGACCTAAATGAATCAGTTGAATCTTCAGGTTCGACTTGAACAATATGCGTGATAGTTATTCTAACCTCCGTTTAGTAAATAACTTTCAATCAAATGTAAAGGTTATGTAAAGGGGATAAGCAGATATTTCCCTTCCTATTTTGTGTGCTAAACTAATCCCATGAAAATACTAATTACTGATGATGATATAGAGCTTTGTCAATTGCTCAAAGAGTATCTTGAGCAGGAAGACATGTGTGTGGAGCTTTGTCATAATGGGCAGCGAGCAATCGAGCTGACTAGTAGCCATTCTTTTGACTTGCTCATTCTCGACGTTATGATGCCATTAAAGAATGGCTTCGATACCCTGACTGAACTGCGTAAAACAACAAATTTACCAATCATAATGTTAACCGCTAAAGGCGATAAAATAGATCGTATAGTCGGTCTTGAAATGGGAGCAGATGATTATGTTGCTAAACCTTGTGATCCTAGAGAGTTGGTTGCACGCATTCGTGCCGTAACCAGAAGAAGTAATAACTTGGAAAATCAAACCTCAGATCAAGCCAATAGCGAACAAATTAAGCAAGCCGATCTCCTTCTGAACAAGCGTAATCGCCAGGTATTCATTGATGGTAAGGACATTGAACTAACCTCTACCGAATTCGATTTTTTAGTTTTACTGTTAGAAAGCGCTGGCTCACTTGTTACCCGTAAAAAACTTAGCCTTGAAGTGCTTGGTAAACACTTGCAAACATTTGATCGTAGTATAGACATGCACATTAGCCATTTGAGAAAAAAACTCGGTAATACAAAAGAAGGTAAGGAGCGAATAAAAACTCTCAGAGGTAATGGCTATCAATATTTGGTCTGACGGGTATTTAGTCTGATGGGTATTTAGTAATAAGCGACAACGATAATTATGTTTAAAAAACGAATAAAAATAACCCTGTTTTGGAAAATATTACTCCTATTTTGGTTAATATTTGTGGTTATCTTTTCTTTTAATCGTTTTCTTATTAACTTGAATAATGATAATGTCCGCTATCGACATCTGGTTCCTCACCTCGCAAAACAAATAGATAAAACTCGCGACAAACTCATTGTGGCACTTAGAAAATATCCCGCATTAAAAAATAGCAATAATAAAATTCTTCAGCGTATTTATTTACTAGACCAAAGAGGATACGACTATTTTGATAAGAGCGTCCCTGAATTATTATCCCAACTTAATAGACAAGTCATAAAACGTAAATCAGCTCTCACCGCTTTAAAAAAACAGCAATTGTTCTTTGGCGGAATACCCATAACATTTGAGAAAAAAACCTATAAAATTTATTTAACTGAAAATTTTTCTGTTTTAAGTCGAGGATACCTTGGCATACTCGCTCGCGAGTTTTCTCGAGGACTGCTAGTGTCAACTTTCTTTATTAGCTTTCCTATTAGTTTCTTTTTGGCATGGTTATTCACTCGTCCAATACGAAAGTTACAATTAGCCACTAAGGAATTGTCTGTTGATTTATCAGATAGAAAAAATCTTGCCTCTCTTCTAAAAAGAAGAGATGAATTTGGCGATCTAGCTAGAGACTTTGACGCAATGGCAATGCATCTTGAGAAAATAATCGATTCAAAAAGACAATTATTAAGTGATGTTTCTCACGAATTAAAGTCTCCTTTAGCTCGCCTTCATATCGCATTGGGGCTAGCAAGTAAAAAAAGTCAAGACCAGGATAACCCTGAACTCGAAAGGATTAAACTCGAAGCAGTGCGTATGAACGAAATGATTAGCAGTTTGTTAGCTTATTCTAAAATGAACCAGGAATTTAATCTGCAGAAAAAGCAGCAATTTGATCTAGGAGAATTAATCGAATCTTTGGTAAACGACGCCAGTTTTGAAAGTCAAAAAAGGCACATCACTATTGATTCAGATCTACAAGATAACATCAAAATTACCGCAGTAAGATCAATGCTCGTGAGCTGTATAGAAAACATACTTCGAAATGCTATCAGGTACGCCGACACTCATATTCGCGTTTCTTGTCAAATCGATCACCAAATTCATCGTTCCAAAAGCCCTGATCAAATTCTTATTAAAATTTGTGATGATGGCAGCGGTGTTCAGGAAGGTCAAAAAGAAAAAATATTTGAGGCATTTTATCGACCAGAAAGCGATCGTTCCCGCCAATCTGGAGGCGTAGGTTTAGGTTTGTCTATCGCTAAAAAAATGATTGAAGCCCATGAGGGAAAAATATTTGCTGAAAATATTAGACCCCACGGGCTAAAAGTATCGATAGTTCTTCCGTTGAATTAATTATGTTTGACCCATCACAGACGAGTACTAACTCCAATAGTCCAAACAATTGGGTCGATTTGCACGTTAACACTTGCGGCTCGTACTCCATCGACAAAAACATCTGCTGTAGTATCGATATCTTTATAATAAACGCCACCTGTAATATTCCAGTTATCTGAAACAGGCGTATCAAAACCAAACTGTACCGATAGTCCGGTAGAAGCGTCAAGTTGCAAACTGGTAGTAGTCGCACCAAGTGCATCAGTCAAAGCGCTGGTTGTTTGTTCGTCAAAAAACTTAGTATAGTTAAGCCCCGCGCCAACATGAAAAGTAGTATTTTCTCCCCATGAATAGGTCACTGAAACGGTTGGTGGTAATTGTTTGGTATCACCGATAGCTAGTCCACTAAGTGCCCCAGTCCCTACAATGTCATGTGTGAAAGGCGTAGCTGCTAAAATCTCTACTCCCCAGTGTCGATCTAACATATAGGTAAAACTTAGACCCAACCCTAAACCCGTATCTACGCTTACACCATCATTTCCTAGCACTTCTCCACTGTCATCATTAGGATCTACATAGGCAACCGTTCCTCTAAAAATCCAGCCCGAGTCATCGTCCGCAGTTTGCGCATTTACCGTTGAGCTAAGTAACCCTAATAGGGTGATTGCCAATAGTTTTCTTTTCATACGTTTTACCCCTGTGTTTTGGTAATATTACCAAGTTCTTTATGACTATATAATCAAACAACATCGTAGCTAATTTTAAATCGAAAAATTTCCGCCACCTTGATCTAAATCATAATCCAATAATAATCTGCTAAGCGCAAAGCTCTAGTTTACTTATCTGTAAACTATTCTGTGTCGCCAGTCACAGAACTGAATTCAGTATAGCTCAAAATCACATAAAGTAAATTTCGCCCAACCCCTGTTCTAGTATTGCATTCAAATGTGTAGTATTGTGGTGGTTAGGTAAAATTTTTGTGATATAGGAACAGATATGAGCGATACGTTTTCAAAACTAGAGTTAAATATTTTAAACAGCAAAGGGCTTTCAGAGGAAAATATTAAAGCCATTCAAGATGCAGGGATCAATGCGAAAACAGACTTCGTTACCGTCGGCGATGCACAAACTCTATGTGATGTAAGCGGTATCGAACTAGCTGTTGCGGAAAATGTAATAGGTTGGGCACTAGGCATGACAGCTTCGTCAGCCAATTCCTCTTCAACTGCCAATATTGTTGTGGACTCGCCCGACATTGTGAAGTGTGTCCATTGTAATGAAAAACAACCTCGTGATTATAACAGCGGCGACCTTTGCTTCTCTTGTGGCAAACAAGCTGAACCCGTTGAAACTTGCTATTGGTGTGGAACGACTGGACCTGGAAGTTTTTGTCGTAGTTGTGGTGCTAGCCATGTTTCTATAATGGATTTTGATATTGCTTTACTACTCAAGCAAGAAGGCGTAGCAAAAGATGAAATTTCCCAAAAAATCGCTGCAATGGATGATGCTACCAAAAAATCACACATGAGTCGTGCCGCCGCAATGCGCTCTCGCTAAAACTCTTTTCAGCATCCTAAAATTTAAGTCGTAAATATGCAAATCATGATCCAAAGCCATAACTGCAACAGTTGTGGCTACGTCGTTCCTAAAAACTGGCAAAGTGGCGATCTATGCAGCCAATGTGGTGATAGCGTCCGCGTTGAAGCTATCTGCGCTTGGTGTTGTCACAATGTACCTGAAGGAAAATTTTGTCGATCCTGTGGTTTTGAAATGATCGAAACCAAATGGTTCGGTGTAGCGCGAATGCTCAAATCATTTGGAGTCGACAAATTACAAGTTAACTCACGGTTAAATGACCTAGACCATGCCGATAAACTCCATCATCAACAACAATACATGAAACACTGGGGACCTATTGTCTCACTGTTAGATGAAATGCAATTTTGCGAAAACTATTTAGGTACTACTAAGTTTATAAAAACTCTCCAAAGTGAACTATTAACACTTGCACCATTTCCCGATGAAAGATTAGAACGCTTTAGTAAAATAGCGAAACCACCCTATAAGAAAAATATTGAAACATTAGTAGAAATCATCGACAAAACTCCTATTTCCCTAACCAATGAAATAGCAATTTTAACTGTGATAACTCACTGTGATCAAAAATGGGCCGCCGCCAATATTAAGCCTTATTTGAAATATTTAATCGACAATCGCTTTAACTATCCTGAATCTAGACTACAGGTACTTTTGACTTTATCAAACTGGCGTTTCGAAACGCCAGAGTTTACCAGACACATAAAACTCAATGATGAAGTTATTTCACGGTTCGATGAGTTCGACTGGGAATCTCTTTCGCTTTCAGAGCAAATTCAATTAGAAAATCTTCGTTATATGGTAAGCAAACAATGCGATATGGCACTAATGGAAAAAGGACTAGCTCATAAAGATCAAAACACCCGTATGATTGCCACACTACGATTGGGTAAAACCGAGCGCTTCGGAGAATTTATGTCCGGAGAATCATGGCGTAGCCAGTTTTTAATTCGTCACGCTGCCGCAAGCAACAACCCAGAAGATATCGTTTGGCTTGACAAACTAGATGGCGAACAAATCTACTCTTATGTTCGATATATGCCAGCCCTAATCCCTGAAGTGTTCGCCCCCTTGCTATTACGTGCTGCGGAAAAATATCCCGAGCAGCGCTGGACTATTTGGAACGCTCTACATATTGCAGGAATATTAAGCAACGATCAGAAAAAACAGGTTGAGCGCTTCTCTATCGCTTCTAACGATGACTATACCGCCATAACCGCAATTAAGTTTGAATTTTATCATTCATATAACGAATTAAGTAAAGTCGTCTTTCAACATGCGATAAAAACAAATGATTACCAGCATCTAATTTATTTGTTAGAAAATAATTTGTTGCATGATCCTCAAGACGTGTTGAGCAACATAGGACTAAACTATGACATTATAAGTTCACTGCAAAGGCTAGCTGAAAAACAACTGTTTCCGATAGAGCTTGCGGAAAAATTAATCAAATTTAGTCAATCCACCGAAGATGAAATATCAAAAGATAGAATATCTGAAATTATTTGCTTACAACAAGATATTGACAATCCAAATAAAAAACAGTGGTTCCCATTACTTTGGAGATACTTTGTTAATGATTCTCCGATATTTAGACAGTATTCGTGGCCAAAAGCATTATTAGGTTTTGAAACTTGGATAGATAAAAACAAGTTTGACTTTGATTCTAATAGTATTAATCAGATGTTCTCTTCAAAAAATGAGTTTGAATCAGACTGTTTAACTGTGCTAACTCGTATGGACGAAAAAGATAGTCTACTTCTCAAATGGTTTGACGACAACAGAAGCGATCTTGACAGATATTTGGCTGAACGCCCTGAATTCGCAGAAAAATTATTTTACTGTTTAACCAATATTCGAGAAGAAGAATGCAAACGGTATTGTTCAAGTATTATTGCAGCCAACAATGATTATCAAGCGAACATATTACTAAACTTCATTTACCAAGCAAATCAGCCTGGTGATTACATTCAGTTATTTGATACTGTCAGAGATACTTCTAGACTAAACGATGAAATGCTAGCATGTTTCGATAGAATGATTAGTCTCGATGACGAAACAACGACCTCACAGTTGAATTCTTTTTTAAATGGCTACCTGCTATCAAAAAGTGCGATCAAATACATAATCGATCAATCTTTGTCTGGGAATACGTTATTTACAAAATATCTGCCTCATGTCAATAGCACAATCGAGATAGAGAATGCTGGAGATACAAATGTTGACGCTAACTTACTATTCTCAATTTATGATGCAGAAGGAATTAGCCAACTAATAGAAAAAATGAGTCAAGCGACTTTAGAGTTGAAAGACTTAAGAATTGTCGAATGGCTGATAGAACTCCTTGGAGATAGCGCAAGCGAGCAAGAACAAATAATCGACATACTTATCTCACAAATCCATCAGTTGTTTCGTTTAAGCAAATTGAAAGAAAGATTAATATCCAGGTGGAGTATGCTTTTCAAGCCAGCCATCGCTAACTTTCTCTCACAAAGTGAGCCTTCTCAACTTGGTCAATATTATCAATTTATTGCAAATCAAGATTGCGATAGAAACTTGCACCAACAACTGATTGACCACCTTCAATCGCTCGATAATAATAGACTACTCGTGCACTTAAATGGTTTAGTTTTCGCGGCACATAAATATGAGTGTTGCTCCGACGATCTAAATAAACAGTTGGTTAACATTTTTGAAAATCGCCTAATCAACAATGAATTAAGCCTGCAATTTTCAGACGAAAATTTTTGTACTCACTTTAGCCAATTATTAAATTCATTTTTTCTCGATGATAGCAGACCACATCAATCTGTTTGTAAATATATTATTCAGAGCTTTGTTGATGCCCATAAGCAACAACTATTGGGCGATAATCTAGCTTCCATTTTTGACTTAATTGAGAAAAACAAACAAACCGATGTTTATTCCGTCTATTTCGAAAGTGCATTTAAAAATATCAGCGAATTACCTACCGATGTACAGGACACGCCGAGTCAAAAAGTTCAGCCGCCACAAATAGATGCTATTCCCTTGTCGAGTGATTTACTCGCAAATATCAATAACTGGATGATTGATGATAGCTTTTCAGAAGCATGGGCAAATACCTGTGTAGATTATTACCGTAGCTATAAAGATGCTCCAGCAATGATGGTCTTAGCATTAATTCCTGATAACTTATCCAACATAAAAAAACATGGAGACGCCTATCAATCGCTATTGGTAGTTGCTTTACAAGCAATAAAAGACGCCGATTTATATAATCCGGAAAAAGAATTTTTAGCGCATGGCAGTTTAGTTATCGGACTAATTAGCGAATATTGTGAAGACAGACAATTCGTTGAAAAAATCAAACAGGAACTCGATGCCTTTATTACTTCTCACCAACTAGGATTTTTACATCAAGACGCCTTGCAAGAGCTATATGACGATAAAGGCTGGTCATGGGCTGGAGTAAGCGATGACTAAATTCTCGTTTTTATTATTGGATTACAGATGCAAATCGTCGCAATAATTTTTGGATTAGCATTTGCTGGCTACATCCTGCTATTTTTACTCTTCTATATTTTTATAGGTGGTTCAACTAGAGGTGCCGTAGCAATTAACAAGGCTTTGAGCAACCAGTACTACATTAAAGACGAAAAAGTCGTGTTCGCGAGTGGCGGGAATTTCTTTAACCTTGGCTGTACCGAAATAAAAAATGCTGATAAAGATTCTTTCACAGTCTTAGCGCAAAATTTTGCCAAAGATAAACGCCACATTTACTATGATGAAAAAATACTCGAAAACGCTGATCCAGAAAGTTTCATTCTGCTATCTGACGGAAAAAGATCTAACGATGGTAAGTATGTTTATCATGCCTATAGTAAAGATAATAAGAATGTATTTCACTTCAACGAACTAATTCCAGACTTGCATGCGCCATCCTTTGAGCTGCTGTGGGGTAGTTTTACTCGAGATCGTAATGCGGTCTATTATGATGGGATCAAGCTAGCAGATTCATCCGAAGAACCAAAAATTTTGGAAAATGATTCTAAGCAGTCATATTTACAGATTAAAAATAAGATTTATTACATGGAGCATTTATTGGACGTTAATGATGCCGACAACTTTCAAGTTTTAACACCTCCTTTTTCTAAAGATAGCTTGCATGTTTTTTCACATGAAAATATCGTACCCAAGATACACCCCTTTCATTTTGAAATCTTGAACGAGCATTACCAAAAAGATGACAAATATTTGTATTATAATTTGGGAAAAATTCCCGGCAGTGATCCGGATAGCTATCAAATTGTTAAAGACAATTTTTCCAAAGACAAAAATCAAGTCTATTTTTGTGGGCAAATTGTCATGAATGTTGAGGCTAATGGCTTTAATGAAAGAAAAGCTAATTCCTTTGTTAACTATCGAAAGTATCAAAACCTAATCTATGATGAACACCACACTCTTTTTGCTAAGCGTAGTGAGTGTAAAGATATTTCTTTAGTTCATTTACTACATAAAGATGAAGTCTACTGTTTTACGAATCGACTAATTGGCGCGGATCATAAAAGCATTCGCCCGTTAACTGAAAATAATGGTATTCATGCTATGGATAACAACAGTGTTTTCTATGCTGACAAAAAAATATTTGACGCTGATAGTTCTACGTTTCGAGTAATCAATCGAGAGTTTTCAAAAGATAAAAATCATGTTTACTATTCCAACAAGCGTTTACTTAATATCAAACCTGATAATTTTAAATATCTGGATGGTATGTATGGAAACGAAGTTGATCAAGATACCGCCGAGCTTGTCCAATCAGAATCGACATAGAACAAAATAGCTTGAACACCACCACAAATTTCTATCGCTACCGTAAATTGTATTGCATTTAAAATTTAACTCTATTATCTCAAAAGTGTTATAAATTTACAGCTCATTGTTCACAAATCACCCAAATCATCTCGCGTTGCTATAATTTTTTTTTACTTTGTGATAACTGTTGCTCAAACAAGCGGACATACGTTAATCTATAATTAAGTCAATAACAAACACTTAGATATTTTTGTCCACGTTGATAAAAATACCTACACATAAGTATAATAATTAATTCCGATAATATTTTGGGGGAGCAGAAAAGTGTTTAAATTTATAGGTCGTCTATTTGGTGCAAATAAAGTCGAACCCGCTCAAAATGTTGTAAGAAGCTCATTTGATAGCAGTCAAATAAATTATGATCCAAACCTTATCCAATCTCTCGAAAACGATCATAAAAAATTAGTCTCAGATTTTGGAAAAATATGGTCTGAAGGATTTGAGAAAAAAGATTATACTAAAACGAACCATTTGATCACAAAATTCAAAGCAGCCTTTCAAGCTCACTTACTGGCAGAAAATATTAAATTTTACGTTTATTTAGAACAAACTCTCAGAGACGATCTTGTTAACTTAAATTTAGTCAAAGAGTTCCGCCTAGATATGAACAAAATTGCCAGAGCCGCGACTAATTTTTGTAAAAAATATCAAGTCAAATTTACTGAAAGACATGTTGAACAATTTGAAACAGATTATAATGCGGTAGGAAAAGTTTTAACTCAACGAATCACTTTAGAAGAAGAATCGCTCTATATATTATATCGACCACGTTAAAACAACCAGCAGTTAAGGATTAATAAGCATTGGGAAATGATAATGTATTAGACAGATTAGCACTCGCTACAACAGAATTAAATTTAAACTCACGCGTAGAAGACATGGTTTCACCAATTGTTATTGTTGGAAACGGTCCAGTTGGAATCAAAACAGCGCAACTACTAATAAAAAAAGAACAGCAAAACATACCTCACCACTCAACTAGCTTTGAAGGCATTTTGATTTTTGGCGAAGAACGCCGCCCCCCATACAATAGAGTGCAGCTTTCTCTCTATTTAGCAGGGAAAGTATCTGCATCTGATCTCAATAATCCAATCGCTCATAAGGAAAAACATTCGGTCAAAGAATGTTTGGGGAGAAAAGTTATTGCCGTTGACCGGAAAAATAAGATCGTTACCGACAATTTGGGTGGGCGAGTAAAATATTCAAAGCTAATTTTGGCAACTGGCTCAAATGCCAGAATGCCGAAGCTTTGTGACTTGAGCATAAAAAACGTCTATCTATTTCGAACTTTTGATCACAGTCAAGCAATTCTCGAGCAAAAAAATAACCGTCAACACTTTTATATAGTTGGTAGCGGATCGCTCGGTTTAGAAACTGCGGTTGCGCTAAAGAACGAGCATAATAAAGTCACCATCGAGTCTCGAAATTACCTATTTCATAATGACCTGGGCGATTTGGGTCAACAAATATTATCAAATTACCTGACTAATCTCGGTATCAATATTATTTTTAATGATCCATTGAAACAAATTGAAGCTGAAGAGAAGATCAAATCAGTAGAGCTCACCAGTGGAAAAAAAATTCTAGTCGACTGCTTAATATTTTGTGTGGGGATCACCCCTGAAACAACTCTGGCACGTAGAAGTGATCTAAAAGTCAATAATGGGGTTTTGGTCGATGAGTATATGCGCACAAGTGATCACGATATCTATGCCGTTGGCGAGTGTAGTGAACATGAACAACAAACTTATGGTGTTGTTGCCCCGGGATTTATGCAAGCGGAAACTTGTGTTGAACACATTTTCGGAAATCACAAAAAATTTAAGAACCAACAGACACCCATGCAAGCCAAGTTTATCAATTACTCAACGGCTTGTTATGGAAAAATTCTTGTGGATGACAGTATTTCCTATACTTATATGGTTCAAGAGAGCCAACTCTATCGCAAGCTTATTGTCAAAGATAAAAAAATTGTCGGCGCAATTATTGTTGGAAATTGGGTTGAAGAAAGTAATATAAAAATTGCCATCTCCGAAAGATCTGAAATCGAGTTCAAGTCACTTAAGCGCTTTGAAAAAACCGGACTACTGTTTGAACAAGAGTCTCCAGTAAAACAACTTCCAGAAAATTATGTCGTGTGTTTATGTGAAAATGTTACACGCGGCGAATTATCTAACGCGCTAGAATCAGGCAGCCGAACAATCGATGGTTTAGGGGAAAAAACAGGAGCAGGAACTGTTTGCGGCTCCTGCCAACCGATGATACTTAATCTCTTAGACACCCCTGCACCAAACTTAGTCATGCGCCACCAAAAGGCGATACTAATGACCTCGATACTTTCTATCCTATCTGTATTTTTTATTTTTATATTCTTCCCTACGAAAATAGCTGACACAGTTCAGGTAAGTTGGTCATTAGAGAAACTCTGGTTTGATAATTTCTGGAAACAGGTCAGCGGTTACACTTTGCTAGGACTTTGTGTCGTAGCTGTCGCATTATCAGCACGCAAACGGATAAAAAAGTTTCGTCTAGGTCACGTAGACGGATGGCGATATGCTCATTCGATTATCGGCTACAGCGCCCTCCTTATATTGATGGTGCACACGGGCTTAAGGCTCGGAAATAATTTAAATTTTGCATTAATGTTAGTATTCCTGTGTGCAACCTTAATGGGTTCGTTAGTCGGAGTATTTATGGCAAAAAACCACCATTGGAGCGATTTTAAGTTACGCCAATATCGTCTTTGGTTATCACGACTGCATCACACCATATTGTGGATGTTGTTACCACTTTTATCTTTTCATATCCTTTCAGTTTATTATTTTTAATTTATGAGTCGATCACTAAAAAACCTTAAAATAGGTGTGCTTCCGTTTGGCATTCTACTCACCGTATCGATCGGTTCAATATTCGCCTATAATCTATTTATTGGCGATAAATCTTACTTTCTTGCTGGCGATGCAACCCACGGACATTACCAAATTCAACTGCATTGTCAATCCTGTCACAGCGAACCATTTTCTACCCCGGAACAAATGCAAACCGCTTGCGAAAACTGTCATGCGAAAGAACTGGATAAAGTCAATGACTCTCATCCTAAGAAAAAGTTTCTTGACCCAAGAAATGCTGAGCTATTAGAAAAGTTAGACGCTCGTTACTGTGTGACATGTCACAAAGAGCACAAGCCAGAAATCACCAGGAAATATGGTGTGACCTTAGCTAAAGATTTTTGTATTCATTGTCACCAAGATCTAGCCGAAGACAAACCAGATCACAAAGATTTCGATTTCATGACCTGTACAAATTCTGGCTGTCATAACTTTCACGACAATAGTATGCTTTATGAAAAATTTCTCGCAAAACACGTTGATGAACCAGAAAATCTTTCTTCACAGAAGCTACCTAATAGAACAGGAATAAACCGCTGGCTCAAAAAACATAAACGAAAGACACTGTACGAAACTCCAGAGCCTGACATGACATTTTTTAAACATCTAGATACCCAAGAAGAAACAATAAATTTTGATCAGGCTACCCTTTCATGGGCTTCTAGCGTACATGCACAAACAAATACTCAGTGCAGTAGCTGTCACACTGACGAAACTTCATCTAACGGAGCGAAATTTAATATTGATAACACCGAGTTGGTTTGTCTTGACTGCCATAAAAAACAGCACAAAACATTTTTGCAGGGAAAACACGGGCTGCGACTTTCACTGGAACTTTCACCTTTATCAACTCAAGAAACCAATAGTGAAATAAATACCGAACAAAAACGAGTTCTAGGTTGTGTAAGTTGCCACGATCCTCACAGCGCTGATGTTACGCACGCTGCTGTTGATGGCTGCTTAGAGTGCCATCAAGATCAGCATAGTAGAAGCTACAAACAATCTAAGCATTTCGAATTATGGATAAAGGAGGCTTCTGGTGATTTAGAAGCCGGAAGTGGAGTCAGCTGTGCAAGCTGCCACTTACCAAGAATAAAAAAAGGCAAACGCGTCGAGGTTATTCATAATCAAAACTGGAACTTACAACCTAATACGAAAATGCTCCGTAAGGTATGTATGAACTGCCATGGTTTAGAATACTCACTTAGCGCTCTTTCAGATGAAATCTTAGTCAATAATAATTTTGTTGGCAAAGCAAATGAAACTCATCCAACTTACAAACTGATCAGAGAAAGATTAAAGATAAAAAACCAAAGTCAATAAACCTTAAGGAGAAAGTAGTAATGAGAAATGCAGTAGTAAAAAACTTAGTCGCAAAAACTAAAGGTGTTCTTTTCACAATCGCTCTACTGTCGGGTTTCGCAGCACCTTCAGTATTCGCTAAAGATATTAGTGTAAAAAGAATGGCTGATGCCATTTTTTCAGTGATCGAAGCTGATCGTGCTATTTACACTAAAAATATCGTACAACGTTTGCAAAACGAAGAAGAAATCATCAGCGCCGATGAGCATTGGAAAGAAGAAAGCGCTCTCATTCTACCTGCTCAAATGCTTCGCCTCGCCGCAGAAAGGGTAAATGAGAAAAAAGCAGGATTTAATTACTCTTTGCTTTCTCTGTGGGCTATTAACAAGCAAAACAAACCCCGAACACCTCTTGAAATCAAGGCGTTAAATGCGTTAAGGGATAAAAAAGAAAACTTCTATGGCGAAGAAACTCTCGGCGGAAAAAAATATTTTACCGCAGCGTATCCAGATATAGCGGTATCCAAAGCCTGCATCGATTGCCATAACGATCACATTGATAGCCCCAAAAAAGACTTCAAACTTGGTGATGCGATGGGTGGACTAGTGATCCGCATTCCTCTTGATTAGCTAATAGTGTCAACCCAAAGCAATAGTCTCGTGCAGTAGGTTTTTATGTTATTCTTGGTTAAGTCAGTAACCGACTTGATAACTAACAACAAACCTGATGAAACTCGACTTAGACTCCATTCGCGTGCTGGCTACCGTTGTCGAACACGGTAGTTTCGCCGCCGCAGCGAAAAAACTTCACCGCGCCCAATCAGCTGTCAGCTATCAAATTAGAAAATTGGAAAATGGTTTAAACATTACAATTTTTGATCGTAGCGAATATAGAGCGGTGCTCACTGCCGAAGGTCAAGCAATTCTAAACGAAGGAAAACGATTACTTACTCAAGCAGAAAATATAGAACAACTCGCTCGTCAATTAAGTCAAGAATGGGAACCTAGTTTTGAAGTGGTAATCGATGGCATTCTGGAAACCTCACCTATTATGAATGTAATTAAATCACTCATTGATGAAGATATACCCACAAAAATTTCGTTAACTATGGAATATCTTGGAGGCGTGCAACATCGCTTTGAACAAAAACAAGCGGACTTGATGATAGTAAAAGAGTACCAAGCTTCTACTCAACTGTTATCACACCCATTATCAAAAGTTAGCTGCTTACTTTGTGTTGCCCAAGAACATCCACTTGCGAGAATAACGCAAGTGGATCTCAATACTTTGCAACAGTACATAGAGCTAAGTGTTCATGATTCCAGCGATCAGGAATTATATACTGTCGAACACATGCATTTTGGCGGTGAAAAAATGTTTTATCTAAGTGATTTCAAGAGCAAAAAAGAAGCAGTACTGCAAGGAATAGGTTTTGGTTGGATGCCCTTTTATTTAGTCAGAGAAGAACTAGAAAGTGGTCGATTAGTTGAGGTTAACTATCAGCATGGTTCTCGTTTCGATTTCATTCCACACTTGGTTTGGAAAGCGGAAAAACCCCTAGGTAAAACAGGTCAAAAGTTTATCGATAAACTGCTAAATTAGCGTACATTCATTTCGCCGTGCAAACTCGGTTTCTACCCGCTTCTTTTGCCGCATATAAAGCATCATCGGCTCGTTTTAGCCATTTATCCGCTGTTTCGTCCTGTTCGAATTCTGCAACCCCTAATGAGATAGTAACAGGCTTGTTTGGTGTTAATACATTGTTCTCAACCAGTATTCTTAGTTGTTCCGCCAACTTTACAGCCAGTTCTAATTTCAGGTCAAAAGGTAGGATCACAAATTCTTCACCACCAAATCTATATATGGCATCTGCACCTCTAAGCCGTCCCGCCAGAATTTCAGACACTCGAATTAGTATTTGATCGCCAACCAGATGTCCATAATCATCATTAACCGATTTGAAGTGATCCAGATCTAGGATAATGAGTGACATTTTTGATTGTTGTCGAGTTTGAAGGCTAATTAACTCTGCTAATTTATCCGTCAAAGCACGCCTATTACCCGCGCCAGTTAATGAATCTTTTGTTGCTAAATCCTCCAACAATTTATGCTGAGCTGCAACGCTTTTCGAAAAAAGTAGTGCGAATCCACCAGTTGCTAACATTGTCGCAACTATCTTAATTAATTCTAGAGAATCTAAGGTCGTATATAATGTTGGGAACAAAAGGGCAATTGTCATCGAGCTTAAAATAACAGCCCATTTCATTGTTAATAGATAATAAGAGGAAACAATTACTGGATATACCCAATAAATATTTCCAATACCCTTCACAATAACGCTGAGAAGAATTCCAAGCGAAAACATAATCGCCAATACCGCACTCGGTAAAGCCACTCTGTGAGTTTTATAAACATATGTGAATATCGAAATCATACATACGCTTATTATTAAATCAACTATGCCAATACCCCACTCGTTCTGATTAAATCGAATAAACGCAAATGGGGTTATCACTACAGTAGTAAAGGCACTTAGTGATAATAGTAAGCTCTCTCTAGTAGTTCTCTTGACCGCGATTAATTTACCCAAACCTGCCATTTTAGACTAAATATCCTTAAAAATCATGTCTCATATAATATTAGACTATATATGAGTATCTAGATAATATTTACATCACATTTCATTGATTGGTTAAAGGTTAACACCGACACCCCTGCTATTTTAATATATACTCAAGGCTCTGTTTAATCCCATAATCATAAAGCGTTAAATGACCATCAAACACTGTATTCTCCATGGTATCTCATCTTCAGATGATCATGGCAAGCTAAAAGTATCTCTAAAACTAAGAGATGAGGAAAATCCGACCGAAGGTTCAAGCGTTTCTTTGTTCACACAGCTAAAACAAGCGTTACAACGCAGCGCTACCAGACAATACGGACATTTTGATCCCGAGCAAAGCGACAACCCATTGCCAAGCTGGTTAGACAAATTGACCAAACAAGAACTAGGTTTCATCTCCGTCACAAAAAAAATAACCGAGCAGTTAAGTCTGCTTTTAAGCGAACAGACCTCTTCCGAGAATAATGAATCTATCTCCGCTCATTTATTGTTTGTGGTCGAGGAGTTAATGGAGCATGATTATTTATATCTATTCTGGATAAATCATTCCAGTGCCCAACAAATAAATAGTCACCTTGAAGTTCAAGATTTGTCATTTATCGACACAACAAAGCTTAACTATGTGCTTAAACTCGATTTTTCTCAATGGGCGATCAAAGACTGGCAGCAATATTTAACTCTACAAACTAGCCGTGGTAACAAAGAGTTAGCTCATGCCTTTACTAAATTCACTGGCTTTATATCAGGTGTTGATTTACAACAACAGACCACCGAATTTCTGCAAATAGTCGATCAATATGCCGATTCTCTAGAAAAAGAAGACAGCAATCCAACCAAAAACGCCATCGTCAATTATTGTGTCGATCAAGACATGCAAGGCAATCCTGTGAATATTGACTCTTTATCGCAAGTCTTGGACGAGCAACAACCGGACAAGTTTGCAGAATTTGTCGGTGAGAAACAACAAACGCCACAGCAAGAGATCTACACTCATCGCAATAGTCTCAAAAAATATGTGCGTTTTTACGGACGGGAAAAAGACTTAAGCATCAGTTTTTCTTCAGATCGTATGGAAGATAACATCACTTTCGACCCCGAGTCAGGTAGTCTAACCTTTAAACAAGTACCAAAGTCTCTGCAAGCACAACTCGCAAAATACTTACAAAAGCAAAAGTAAGATCTTTTGTAAAAACTAGTGCTTTGAGCAATATAACCTTGAAAAACTATATTTCGTACCCAAATTGTATCGACAGCTTATTTATTAAGCATAAACCAAAAATAACCAGTTGAAGGAAAAGTTCGACGATTCAGCAGTCAAACTGACCCATATTCAAAGACTCTCTCGGAGCAACACTTGGAACAATATCGCGGAACAACCATATTATCAGTTCGCCGTAATGGTAAGGTCGTCATTGGTGGAGATGGGCAGGTTTCCATGGGCAACACCGTAATGAAAGGTAATGCTAGAAAAGTTCGTCGCCTTTATCACGATAAAGTCATCGCCGGATTTGCAGGTGGAACAGCAGATGCATTTACCTTATTTGAGCGATTTGAAGCCAAATTAGAGAAATACCAAGGTAAATTAATGCGAGCGGCGGTAGAACTAGCCAAAGATTGGAGAACCGATCGCATGTTGCGCAAATTAGAAGCTTTACTTGCCGTCGCCGATCATGAGCATTCGCTTATCATTACTGGCAACGGCGATGTTATTGAGCCAGAAGACAGTCTAATGGCTATCGGCTCAGGCGGACCATTTGCGCAATCTGCCGCTCGTGCACTAATGGATAAAACGGATTTAAGTGCCAGAGAAATTGTCGAATCTGGTCTGACTATCGCGGGCGATATTTGTGTTTATACAAACCATAATCATACGATTGAAGAGCTAGATTGCAAATAATGCCTATTATTAGTATGACAAGAAATATTAATAATACGAGCAGAAAAATCGATTCAGATACACACTATTCAAATTAAGATCCGGAAATTAACTCATGTCACAAATGACTCCTCGTGAAATCGTTCACGAACTAGACAAACATATCATTGGTCAAAATGATGCAAAAAAATCAGTCGCAATCGCACTTAGAAATCGATGGCGTAGAATGCAAGTCAGTGAAGACTTACGCAATGAAATCACTCCAAAAAATATATTGATGATTGGCCCAACGGGCGTCGGTAAAACAGAGATTGCCCGTCGTCTTGCCAAACTTGCTAACGCACCTTTTATAAAAATTGAGGCCACCAAATTTACCGAAGTTGGGTATGTCGGTCGAGATGTTGATTCTATCATCCGCGACTTAGTTGACTCATCATTTAAAATGTTACGTGAGCAAGAGCACGATAAAGTCAAAGTTCGCGCTGAGGAAGCAGCTGAAGAGCGGATTTTAGATGTATTACTACCACCCGCTCGCGGTTTTGATAATGAGCCGAAAGATGAAAAAGACGACTCAGCCGCACGGCAAATGTTCAGGAAAAAACTGCGAGAAGGCACGATTGACGACCAAGAAATCGAAATTGACTTAAGCGGTCCAAGTGTGGGCATTGAAATTATGGCACCGCCAGGAATGGAGGATATGACCAATCAATTGCAAGATATGTTTAAAAATTCCGCTCCGAGTAAAACCAAGAAACGCAAATTAAGGATCAAAAATGCGTTCAAATTGCTCGCCGAGGAAGAAGCGGAAAAGCTGGTCAATCGAGACGAGTTAAAAACTAAAGCCGTCCAAGCAGTAGAAAATAACGGCATTGTGTTTTTAGATGAAATCGACAAAGTGGCAAAGGGCGACCGAGGCAGTAGTGGCGAAGTTTCACGAGAAGGTGTACAACGAGATCTTCTTCCCCTGGTAGAAGGCTGTACCGTTTCCACAAAATATGGAATGATAAAAACTGATCATGTTTTATTTATCGCATCAGGAGCTTTTCATCTATCGAAACCTTCTGATTTGATCCCAGAGTTGCAAGGTCGCTTACCTATTCGAGTTGAACTCAGCTCTTTAACTGCCGATGATTTTAAGCGAATTTTAACCGAACCAGATGCGGCGTTAAGCAAACAATATGTTGCCTTAATGGCGACAGAAAATAGAGAAATTGAATTTACCGAAGACGCCATCGAAAGCATCGCCGAAGTAGCATGGCAAGTAAACGAAACTACTGAAAATATCGGCGCGAGACGATTGCATACAGTCATGGAAAAACTGATGGAAGAGATGTCATATACCGCCAGCGATGGTGGCGATAAACTCTCAATTGATGCGACTTACGTTAAAAAACAACTTGGAGAATTAGCACAGGATGAAGATTTGACTCGGTTTATTTTGTAGAGCTTTTCTCCATGAGCTTCATGTCTCCGTACCCACCAGCTTTCACGGGGCAGCCTTTGTAAAAGCTTTATCTTTTAAAGTTTTTTTACTTCTATACCCTGAACGGCATTACAATTTTTTATCGGCAAAGAGACTCGTCTTTTTTCTTTTCCTTCCGAGCTCTCTATGCCTCTGTGGTAAAAATTCTTTTAAGTTTTTTAAAGGAAAATTCCTTTCAGCATAAAGAAAAACATCATTGATAAAATCGCACCGGCGGGTAAAGTAACCACCCACGAAACTGCGATATTTTTTAGTACACCTAAATTAAGAGCCGCAATACCTCTCGCCATCCCTACTCCTAACACCGCACCAACCAGTGTATGCGTAGTCGATACCGGTATACCTGTTCCTGAGGCCAAAACAACGGTTGTAGCAGCCGCCAACTCAGCTGCAAATCCTCGGCTTGGAGTAAGTTCGGTGATACGTTTACCAATCGTTTTCATCACTGGAGCCCCGAAAAACGCTAAACCAACAACAATACCACCCCCACCAAGTAACAAGATCCACATAGGTAAACCTGATTTAGAACCAATCACACCGCCGCTTTCCACCACACTTACAACCGCAGCAAGCGGACCAATTGCATTTGCCACATCGTTTGAACCATGAGCGAAGGCCATGCCACACGCCGTCACAACCATAAGCACCGCAAAAACTTTTTCTACGCTGGCATAATGAAAATCTTTATCTGCATTTTTCTCGACTTTTTGTCGGCTGATAAATACCTTACCGACAACTAAAACCAACACTCCAAAGCCAGCTGCGGTAAATAAAGACTGAGTGAAAGATAAATCGACCCCTACATGCTTTAAGCCCTTCATTAAAGTCACTAGCGCGATCATAAATCCGGCAAGAAACATATAGTAGGGCACATACTTTCTGGCGTTAGTGAGAGGATCTTCTGTATTAAGAATAAGCTTTTGCACACTGGTAAATAACATAAACGCCATGGTTCCAGATAATAATGGCGAAATCACCCAACTAGCGACGATCGACCCAACTTTGCCCCACTGAACCACGTCCATACCAATGCCAACTGCTGCAAAACCGACAATCGCACCCACTATTGAGTGAGTGGTGGAAACTGGCCACCCAAAATACGAAGCGATAATTAACCAAATACCAGCTGCCAATAGTGATGCCATCATTCCAAAAACCAATAATTCAGGTGTTTCAACCATGCTGGAGGCATCAATGATGCCTTTTCGGATGGTTGAGGTAACTTCACCACCTGCCAGAAAAGCACCAGCGAATTCAAAAATCATTGCAATTATAATCGCCTGCTTGACTGTTAACGCTTTGGCACCAACGGATGTTCCCATCGCGTTAGCAACATCATTTGCACCGATCCCAAACGCCATTAATAATCCAAAAATCGCAGCAAGCCCAATCAATATCATTTGATATTCGGAAAAGAAATCGACCATTTTTATTACTCTCTTTTTAGAACTCTGATACTTCTGAGCTCTTTATTTTTAATTTTATTTTGAATCTAGTTATTGCGCGTCTGGCTACAATAACCAACTAACTTGTTAATAAAAGCTATCTTGCCAATAAAAGTTCTAAACGCGAACCAACTTGTTGAGACAAATCAGCCAGATCCCCTACCCATTCAATCACTTTGTAAAAGAAGATCACATTGACCGCTGGCAAGGTTGCTTCTAATTCAAACAACTGGCGGCGCATTTTTATTTGCAATACGTCAACATCATTCTCAATTTGATCTAATTCAGTAATCATTTCTTCCGCTATGGTGACTTCTCTGCCTTTAAAACCAGACTCAAGTAACTCATCAAGCTGACGAATTGCTTTGCCGGCCTGTTTTGCCGCGTCGATGCTCCGAGTCACATAGGCCTTCATATCTTGTTGAACACTTTCAGGAAATTGCATTTTTCGACCAGTAATCAATCCTGCGATATCTTTGGCTTTATTGGCAATTTTGTCTTGAGAGGCAAGCAGGTTGAGTAAATCAATACGAGAAACAGGCATGAATAACCCTTTCGGCAGGTTAAGTCTTAGCGCTTTTTTTAACTCATCGGCTTCGTTTTCCATCGCTCTGGTTTTCTTTTGCAGAGACATCATTTCGTCCCAATCTTCTGCAAAAACAGCGTCGAAAAATCCCGGAAGTATATCAACGCACTCCTCCACCTTTTGCATGTGGGTTTGCATGGGTTTCATGGGTGATTCCGCAAATAAGTCAAGAATTGGATTCATTGTGTCACCATCGGGTCATTATCCCGTCATATAAATATGCTGGCATCTTAAATTGTGAAGGGAAATTAGTCCAGAGAAAAGATCTGGAAAATAGATAAGCTGCTGATTTAACTATCAGCTATGGTGCTAGCCGATTAATCGTCCAGACACTTGAGTTGTCTATAGTATACACAAAGCTGTCATGTAGTCTTGCGCCACCACCCTGCCAAAACTCGAATTGTGTAGGTTTGATCAGATAACCACCCCAAAAATCTGGGAGTGGAACTTCGCCGTCAGCAAATTTGGCTTTCATTTGCTCGAAAGCTTGATTGAGGAATTTTCTGGAAGAAATCTGCTGGCTTTGTCTGGATGCCCAAGCGGCAAGCTGGCTATCTTTAGGTCGAGTAGCAAAATATGCAAGGTTTTCCATTGCAGACATCTTATGTGCAACCCCCTGGATCTTTACCTGTCTTTCAAGAGGCAACCATGCAAAAAGCAAACTGACTTTGCTGTTAGCTTGAATATCTAACGCTTTACGACTTTTTAAATTAGTATAAAAAACCAAGCCTTTTTCATCTAGCCTTTTGAGTAAAACCACTCTTTGGCTGGGTTGACCATGAGAATCAACTGTTGAGAGAGACATTGCTGTCGCGTCGACTAATTCAACATTGCTGGCTTGGGAAAGCCAAAGTTCGAGCTGTTTAATAGGATCGAGTTCAAGCTCAGAACGACTAAGCCCTTGTTTAAGGTACTCTCTTCTCACTTGTTCTAAATCCATAGCTTGTTCCAGATCTATAATATATTTGAGGTATGTTATTAGTATATTTCTGTCAAAACAAAAAAGGTCAACCAATTAGGTTGACCTTACGCAATCGCAATTTGATAAAATTTATGGTTGTGCTGCAGGTCCACCAATCTTGCCATCAGTTTTATCTGATTTGGGTTTTGAAGCCTTTGGTGGGTCTTGCTCGTCACTATCGTCCCAGCCATCAGGAGGACTTGGGTTCTTGCCGTCCATTATTTCATCAATCTGATCAGAGTCGATGGTTTCAAACTTCATCAAAGCATCAGCCATCAATTCTAATTTATCTCTATTTTCGTGAAGTATTTTTTCGGCACGGTCATGGTTTCTTGAGATAAGCAGTTTTATTTCATCATCAATGATCTTTGCCGTGTCGTCAGATACGTGCTTGGTCTGAGTCACTGAGCGACCTAGAAATACTTCTCCTTCATCTTCGGCATACATCAAGGGTCCCAACTTTTCTGAAAATCCCCATTGAGTGATCATATTGCGAGCAATTGAAGTCGCCACTTTAATATCGTTAGAAGCGCCCGTAGTCACTTTATCCGAACCGTTCAACATTTCTTCGGCTATTCGACCACCATAAAGCACCGACAATCGACTCTCCAAAAACTCTTTTGTATAACTATATCGATCTTTTTCTGGTAATTGCATGGTCACACCTAACGCCCGACCACGAGGAATGATAGTTACTTTGTAGACTGGATCGGAACTTGGTGTTAATCGACCTACTAATGCATGACCGGCTTCATGCCAAGCGGTATTTAGTTTTTCTTCTTCGTCCATCACCATCGAACGACGTTCTGCGCCCATTAAAATTTTATCTTTGGCCTTTTCAAAAAATTCCTGCGATACCGTTCTTGCATTCGCTTTGGCGGCAAAAAGCGCAGCTTCGTTCACTAAATTGGCTAAATCCGCACCTGACATTCCAGGTGTACCACGCGCGATTACGTTAGGTTTTACATCATCAGCTAATGGCACTTTACGCATATGAACTTTTAGAATTTGCTCTCGACCTTTAATATCCGGCAATCCTACAGTCACTTGTCGGTCAAAACGACCTGGACGTAATAATGCGGGATCAAGCACATCAGGTCGGTTAGTTGCAGCAATGATAATGACTCCTTCGTCGCCATCAAAACCATCCATTTCAACCAATAATTGATTCAACGTCTGTTCACGCTCATCATGTCCACCTCCAAGACCAGCGCCACGATGACGCCCCACCGCATCTATCTCGTCAATAAAAATAATACAAGGCGCTTGTTTTTTTGCCTCGGCAAACATGTCTCTCACTCGCGATGCACCCACACCGACAAACATTTCCACAAAGTCTGAACCAGAAATCGTAAAAAATGGCACTTTGGCTTCACCGGAAATAGCCTTAGCTAATAAGGTTTTACCGGTTCCAGGAGGACCCACCATTAAAATACCTCGAGGGATCTGACCGCCGAGTTTTTGGAATTTACTAGGTTCTTTTAAGAAATCGACCAATTCAGCCACTTCTTCTTTAGCTTCTTCGCACCCTGCAACATCGGCAAAGGTGGTTTTAATTTGATCTTCACTGAGTAAACGCGCCTTGCTTTTACCAAAACTCATCGCGCCGCCTTTTCCGCCACCTTGCATTTGCCGCATAAAAAAGATCCAAACGCCAACTAATAGCAAGATAGGTCCAAAATTGAAAAAGATGGTGTAGAACAGGCTATCGCCTTCTGGCTCTGCGCCAGAAAAATCGATCCCTTGCTCAATTGCTATATCATTTAAAGATTCGTGTGAACCATCGGGAATTTGTGCAGTTAAAGTATCACCATTTTTCATTTCAGCCGTTGCTAGATAACGAGCGACTGTGACACTTTGCACTCTATTATTTTTGATCTCTTTAACCAACTCTGAATATTTGATTTCAGTGGATTTTTGCTGTGCATCTTCAAACTTGTTAAATACGGTAACCAGCACCAAGCCAATCACCAACCAAAGTAACAGATGTTTTGTTGTATCGTTCAAAGGATTTTCCTCTTTTATCCTATTTGCAGCGTAGCTTTCGCAATATTTCGCTATAATTCTTTACGGCATTATGAATCAATGCGTTTTAACTATTAAATCGTTTTATCCAATTTTTTGCTATAGATAAATTGTATCGCTATATTTCCTATAAAGTTTAGTAATATTTTAGTCTATCGTCCGGAAGTAATCGAGATAATTGACCGTAACCTTGGCTATTAAGACTCTTTAGCTGCAAAAGCAGCCGATAAAGGCTTTCTTTACTATCACTTTGCTTTATAAAAACTAGCCTTTAAATCCTGATGCAAGAACATAAACCTCTCGCGATCTGGCTCGCGAAGCCTTGGGTTTGCGGATCTTCACCTGATTAAATCTCTTTTTTACATCTTTTAGGTACTCGTCAAACCCTGCACCTTGAAAGACCTTTACTAAAAAGCAACCACCTTTTCTAAGTGTTTGCTGCGCAAAATCGAGCGCTAATTCCACTAAATACATGGAAGCAGGCTGATCGATAGAATCCACCCCGCTTATATTGGGTGCCATATCCGATAAAACAAGGTCTGCGGCATTATTTTCTAGTTGATTTAAGATATTGTCCAGAACGCCACTTTCCCGAAAGTCACCTTGTATAAAGGTCACACCGTCTAAGTAATCCATTGCCAAGATATCGGTGGCAATGATCATACCTTTGTCACCGACCTTTTTCGCCACATATTCAGACCAGCCGCCTGGTGCAGCGCCCAAATCGACAACATTCATGCCAGATTTCAGTAGTCTGTCTTTTTCGTTCAATTCTTTGAGTTTATAAACCGCACGTGAACGAACACCATCTTCTTGAGACATTTTGACATATTGATCATCAAAATGTTCCTTGAGCCAACCTTTACTACTTTTACTTTTTGCCATCTGCTTTCGCCGCTTACTTTTGCATCAATGCATGGAATACCCCGCATCAATCACCGTAAATTACTAATTTTGAATAGTACCGCAAAAACTGGTCTGAATATTCATCAAAGGGTGATAAAATTGCTTTTTCTGACAAATACCCTAATAAAACATGAGTAAATTATCTAACAATCAAAAACGTCACCTGAGAGGCTTAGCCCACGATCTCAATTCAGTAGTGATGATCGGTGACAAAGGTTTGACCCAACCAGTGCTCGAAGAAATCAAAATAGCACTGGATGCTCATGAGCTAATTAAAATCAATATTCGAGCTGACAAAGAAGAGCGTCTTGATATTATTGAAAAAATCATCAATAAAACTCAAGCTCAAAAAGTTCAAACGATTGGTGGAAAACTCGTCATTTTTAAGCGGAGTAAAGAAGCAAAAATAGCCATCCCTAAATAAAATGGTGTAGCAATTTTGCAAATGAATCGCACACTTTACACTATTTCACTCTATTTCTTATCACCTATTATTTGGTTGTATTTTTGCTATCGTGGATTTTCAGATCCTCGATATCTAAAGAATCTGAAACAACGATTAGGGTTTGTTCCGGCAGTTGTAAAAAACAGCCTCCATATCCACTGTGCATCGGTTGGTGAAACCCTTGCAGCAAAACCGCTGATAAAAAAAATAGCCGCCGAATATCCTCAAAAAAAAATCGTCATCACCACCACCACACCTACTGGGCGAGAGCAAGTTGCGATATTAATCAAAGAAATAAATCATCCAACTATTCAACACTGCTATTTACCAATTGATTGGACTGGCTCGTGTAAACGTTTTATTAATAATATAAAGCCAGAGCTAACTATTTTAATGGAAACAGAGCTTTGGCCAAATTTGCTTAAGCAACTCTCAAAAAATACTATTCCAATACTACTCGCAAATGCTAGATTGTCAGATTCGTCATTAAAAAAATATCAGAAGTACCCAAAACTAAGCGAAGAAATTTTTTCAACGCTTTCGCTGGTCGCAGCGCAATATCATTCGGATAAAGAAAACTATCAGACATTAGGTGTTCCTGAAAGCAAAATCAATTTGATTGGCAATATAAAATTCGACCTGAAATTATCAGGTGAACTTCGCGACAAACAAAATAAAATCAAAACAGAGTGGGCCGCTAATCGCCCCTCCTGGATCGCGGCGAGCATTCATCCAGATGAATTTGATTCTATTTTAACCACACATATCAGGCTTTTAGAACACTTTCCTGATCTGTTATTAATTGCCGTTCCCAGACATCCTGAATTTTTTGATTTGTTTAAACAAGCTTGTAGCAAAAATAATCTGAACTATTTGAGCCGTAGCGATAACATTGCTCCTGGTCGTACTAATAATCTACTGGTGGGCGATACCATGGGCGAATTAACACTTATGTGTGGAGCCGCAGATGTCGCCTTTGTTGGAGGTAGTTTAATTGAGCGAGGTGGGCACAACCCGCTCGAACCTGCCGCTTGTGGATTGCCCGTCATTATGGGAGAAAGTGATTATAATTTTTCCGATATTTGCAAAATAATGAGAGAAGCCAAAGTTCTCGATGTCGTTGGCAATGAGCAAGAATTATCTGAGGCGGTAAAGCTGTTACTTTCTGATCCAACTCTATTAAAGTCAAAATCTAAAGCAGCAAATAAAATATTTGAAATCAATCGTGGGGCAGTCGATCGAATAATGCAGTCGATTAATAGTTTACTCAATAACTGAACGATACCCCTTCATAAACTCGAGCCAATTTTCGTTTTCAAACTTAAAGTTTTCTATTAAGCCTTTTTCTTTCAATAACGACCGCTTTAATCGTTCAAGATTTTTGCACCGCCATGATGTATCAACAGTTCTTTTTTCACAGCGGTCAAAATCAATTAAGTAAACCTTGTTCATATCATCGATCATAACATTGTGCGCATTAAGATCAGCATGGTATATTCCCGCCTTATGAAAATCTGCAATGACTTTTCCTACACCATTCCATTGCGTGTTGCTCAGTTCAGAGGATGACATTTTTGCCACTAAGTCTTTCGCCTCAATTTTTTCCATTAACAAATCTGCAGTATAGAATATCCCTTTACGATTAATTCTAGCACCTATAGGTTTCGGAACAGGCAAGTTCATTTCAAGCATTTCTAAAAGCAAATTAACTTCGCGAAAGCCTCTGGTATTTTCTAAACCTGTATAAATAAACTTATCTGTTGTGATTTTGCTAATCATTCCTCCACGATAATAATGGCGCAAAACCCACGGTGCATCGTCAGCTTTTATTTGCGACTTAATAAACCAGGTAATATGTCTACCTTTTGATTTTCCGACAAAATTACCTTCTTTTCGCAGAAGTTCGAAGTCAAACCAGTTAGTTGTAATCCCCGAAAAAACGACTTTATCATCTCTCGGGATGATTAAAACCTGCGAATTTTCTGTTTTGGTGTATACTTTCAATAGATATTGAACCAAATGTATTTATTTGGACGTTATTTTACATGAATTACTTAGATCTTGACCAGCTTTGATAACTATCGGTCAGATCAAATATCAACTTAAAAACATGTCAAATAAAAGACCAGCGAATGACATCGCCTCTCAGCAAAATGCAACGCTAGCAGCGATGTTGGATTTTGCTGGTCATGTGAATCATATCGACTCGATCAATGAAGTCGCTTGGCATATTGTTCATCACACCATTCAATCCTTCGATCTCGAAGATTGCATTATTTACCTGCTAGACGATACTAAAAAATTCTTAATTCAGGTCGCGGCATACGGACCTAAAAATCCAGAACAACGCGAGATCGCTAATCCGATCAAACTTAAAATTGGTCAAGGTGTTGTTGGACGTGCGGCAGCGAAGTGTGAAACGATCATTGTCGAAGATACTCGACTGGAAACTGATTATATTATTGATGATCAGGAACGACTATCGGAAATCGCGGTTCCTATTTATTTTCGCAAAAAACTTTTAGGAGTCATTGACTCAGAACACAGCCAAGCAAATTTCTACACCGAAATTCATCGTCAGTATTTTGAAATACTGGGACACATACTAGCCTCAAAGATTACGTTTAATTCAAATATTCTAAAATTAAAAAATAGCTATTCCTCTTTACAAAAGACAAAAAAACTTTCCGATACCTTTTTACAAATATCCGAACTCAACTATCAATCAAAAACAATTGAACGCTTTTATTCTGGATTACAAAACATTATCGCTGACCAAGTAAAAACTGACTGTTTTTCGATTATATTATATAATTCCATTGATCAACAATACTCATGTCCGTATATGCATGATGAAAAATCTGGAGGTGAGTTTTCTATTGCTATTGATCAACTAAAGATTAAAGAAACGCTTATCGCAGAAGTTCTTTCTTCGCAACTTCCCCAACTACTCAACCATGAACAATTGCAAGAAAAACTTCGTGCTGGAAAAATATTAGATATTTCTCGTACCATTTTTAGTTGGCTGGCGGTTCCGTTTCAAATAAACAAAGAACTACAAGGAGTTATCACTCTGCAAAGCACTAATAAGAAAATTAGCTTCAATGAATCTGATCAAGAATTTTTAATATTCCTGGGACAGCATATTAGCACCTCTATCGATCGAAAAATCAAGGAACAAAAACTACAATATCAAGCATTACATGACTCTGCGACAGGTCTCGCCAGTCGCTCACTTTTTCTCAATCGTTTGGAACATGCATTTTCTAAATCCAATCGTCAACAAGCAACTGGAGTGGCCGTTCTATTCATTGATTTCGACGATTTTAAATCTATCAACGATAGTTACGGTCATCAAGCGGGTGATGAAGTACTCAAGATTTCCGCTGAAAGAATGCTTGCGGAACTTCGCTCATCCGATACTTTGGCAAGGATTGGAGGTGACGAATACGCAATCTTGTTGGAAGATCTAGAGAACGACTCAATGACGATGATCATATCACACCGAATTCTGGAGGTGATGAAAAAACCAATTAACACAGAGAGAGGATCAATCCTGGTTTCCGTTAGCATCGGTGTTTGTCTGAAAGATGAAAAAACTGAAACGTTTGAAGATCTCCTAAAAAACGCAGATCATGCTATGTACCACGTGAAAAATCATGGTAAAAATAATATTCAAGTTTATGAAACATCACTCCATCAATCGATCGTCAAAGCAAAAAACTTACTACTTGAATTAAGAACAGCTATCGACAAACAGCAACTCTTTTTTCATTACCAACCAATCGTAGATCTTGATACAAAAAAAATATTAGGATTCGAAGCATTGTTACGCTGGAATCATCCGAAAAAAGGAATAATTAGTCCTAACCAATTCATTCATATTGCCGAAAAAAACGATTTAATCAGAGACATCGATAAACAACTTTTCAGCCATATTGCAAAACAGATAATAGAATGGAAAAAGATCAATTCCGAACCGATATACATCAGCATAAACATTTCCTCTCAGAGGTTTGTTGATTCAAAACTAATCACCGAACTTGAATATGTCATGGACAAATATCAATTGCCGGACAACTCAATTGTTATTGAAGTAACCGAACATATCTTGATGGAAAATATCGCAAAAGCTCGAAAATTATTTCATCAAATAAAATCACTCGGCATCAGGATCTCCCTTGATGATTTTGGAACAGGTTATTCCTCACTTAGTTATATTCACCAACTCCCTTTTGACGCAATAAAAATAGACCGTTCGTTTGTCTCAAACATCCATCAAGATGATAAAGAGCACCCAATCATTAGCATTATAGTAGCATTGGCGAAAACTCTTAATATTAAGTTGATAGCGGAAGGTATCGAAACTTCCGAGCAATTGACGCGGCTTCGAGAACTTAATTGCGATTTCGGACAAGGGTATTATTTGGCACCACCTCTACCAGCTGATCAAGCTGAACAGTTGATTAAATCATCCAAAATTCTATAATTCAACCGTCATGCTCATCAATAAATTTCCAACCTCAAACCAGTGATGCGCAGCGTTCAGGATCAATACTTGGTATTGTTAGTGTTATTCTCAGCCCTCCTTTTGAACGGTTATTAATCATTATTCTACCGCCATGCGCTTCAACAATTTCACGACATAGCGGCAAACCTAACCCCGTTCCTTCTGGTTTAGTGGAATAAAACGGCAACAAAGAATTACTAAGGTTTTTATCGGTCATCCCCTTGCCTCTATCACTTACTAGTATTTCAAAAAATTGGTCACTTATTTTTAGAATTAGCACGATGTCATCAGGATCAGAACCTGATTCATGAGCATTTTTGGTCAGATTAATAACAACTTGTTGCATTTGAACAGGATCACAATATATATCTAAATGATTTTCTTCACAAACAAATTTGAATGTTTTAATTTGTTGCAGATTTTTAAAAAAAGACAATATCTCTACTTTCTCAAATTGAGGTTTTGGTAATCGAGCAAAGGTTGCATAACCTTCGATAAAGTTATGTAGGTAACGCGCTCGCTCCTCCACAGTCGCAAATATTTTTTCTAGCTTCTCCTCATGTTGTCTATCACATAATAATTGTCCCGAATGGGCGAGCGATGTGATGGGAGCAAGCGAATTGTTTAATTCATGGCTGATCAATCGAATCACTTTTTTCCAAGTGTTTACTTCTTGTCGATTAATTTCTTTGGTTAAGCTTTTAAAAAGATAAAGTTGGTGCTTTAACCCATTTAATAAAAACTGATTTTGGGTTAAATGATATGTTTCATTAACATCCTTGACTGCTACGGTAAAAAGCCCATTCAGACCTGAATTAACGGATTGCAGAAATTGCTTAGGCTTACTTTTCAGTAACTCGCTAAATTGAAATCCATTTATTGCTTTTCCATTATTAAGCAATTTACAAGCAGAACTGTTACTATAAATAATTTTATGAGAAGCATCCGTTAATATCAATGACAAGGGTGTCGTTTGAATAACGGTATCTAACAACAATTCTCGTTGATATAAATGGATACGCTCATCTCTTAATGCTTGGCTAACTCGATTATAAACTGAAACTAAATCACCTAATTCATCATTACGTGTTTTTGCGATAGAGGCACTAAACTCGTTATCAAGAAAATTGTAAAAACCATCGTTCAGTGCAGTTAAAACGCGGTTAATAGAACTCATGTAATAACGTAATACAAAAAACACGGACGGTATAACGATTCCGCAGGCAAGAATCGAAGCCAGAATTATATCTTTAAAGAAAAAGTGAAATAAACCAACTAAAACAACAATAGAGATCGTCAATACTAATAGAAGTACGCTTAACTGAGCTTCAAGACTGATTTTTATTTTCATCTTTTTATTTATAACAGAAGATTCGATATTATTTGTCGTTCGTTATTTATCTTTTGGTATCGCATATTTATCTATACGTCGGTAGAGCGATTGACGACTTAAACCCAACTGCTTTGCTGTTTGTGAAATATTATGTTTATTCTGTTCAAGAGCTTGTAATAAAGTTTCTTTGTCGGGTTCGTTTATTTTTGACATGGTTGATAAATCACCTTGAATTTCAGGTAAACCCAAATCAGCAACCTCAATATGTTGATTACTCGCCAGCAAGCTCGCTCGTCTAATAACATTTTCTAACTCCCTGACATTACCTGACCAACTATAATTTTGTAAACATATTTCTGCGCTTTTTGATAAGGTAAAATTATCGGGCATAAAATAAATCGCTAAGGGTAAAATATCATCAACTCTATCAGAAAGTGGTGCCACTTTTATTTCTATCACATTGAGTCGATAATAAAGATCCTCTCTAAATGTACCTTGTTTTATCGCATCTAATAGACCCGAGTTAGTCGCACTAATGACTCTTACGGTAACCTTTTTAGTTTGCGAACTACCTAATCGTTCAAATTCGCCAGTTTGCAAAACACGCAGCAATTTAATTTGCCCAGAAAGAGGAAGATTACCAATTTCATCCAAAAACAGAGTGCCACCATTAGCTGATTCAAATCGTCCAATTCGCCTTTTTTGTGCGCCAGTATATGCGCCAGCTTCTGCTCCAAAAAGTTCTGCTTCTAATAAATCAATTGGCAAAGCTCCGATGTTAACTTTTATAAAAGGCTTTTCTTTTACACTTGAGTTCGCTTGAATAATTTCGGCTATTTTCTCTTTACCACTACCATTCGGACCAGTTATCAACACCGGAATGTCAGAGTGAGCAACTTGAGTCGCCATAGCAATTGTTTGCGCCATTTCTTGACTACTAAATATTGTGCCACATAAATTATATTCGTTAGCAATACGTTTTACCTGGTCATTTCCATATGAAAGAAGAGTATTAGTTTGATGACGCAATTCGCTCAGCTCACAAAGGTTTTTAACGGTAGTTACTAACTTATTGTCATCCCAAGGCTTGGTCAAATAATCAGACGCGCCTTTTTTTACCAGATCAACTGCCATTTCAATCTTTCCCCAAGCAGTTAACAATATAACCGGTAAATCAGGATAAGCCTGTTGGATTTGCTCAAACAAAAGACGACCTTCTTCTCCCGAAGTGGTATCTTCAGAAAAATTCATATCTTGAATAACAACATCAACCTTGTTTGATTGCAACAGCCTTAGACTTTCTGCTGGTGAAAGTGCATGAAGTGTTCTGATTTCATATAGCGAAAACAAAACCTCTAAAGCAGTTGCAATGCCATGATTATCATCGATGACTAAAACTTGACTCATAAGAAAATATTGATTCCTTTGGTTTGTCCCGGTTGATTAGCAGTTTGAGCTCAGATGGAAGAATATTGCCAGATTGTACAACACAAAGCTTTAAATACTTTGTGTTGCAACAGCGGGGGACACATTAGATGCTTTTTGCGCGGGTATCCATACAGACAGAATACCTATTACCAACATAAAAAGCATACCAAAAGGGAGATAATACCAATTGATAGGCGATATTTCGAATGTTCCAACCAGATAAATATTAAACCCTATGGCAAAGACAAAACCGAGCGTTAAACCTAAAGAAGTGATGATTAGATTTTCGGTGACAAAATAACGACCTATGTCTATCTTACGAGCACCAAGAGCTCGCCTAGTTCCTATTTGTTTAATTCTTTGGTTAATATTAAAACTCACGATACCGACTATTCCTAATGATGTCACTATGACCAATAAGCTAATAACAATCCACAATATGATCGACATAGCTCGATCATCACTATAACTTTTTTCTCTATATTCAAACAAAGTGTGGATCTCTGATATGACTCTATCTTGATTTCTATCGAACAGTAAGTTTTCTACACTTCCCAGTAATTCAGGTATGGCGTTTTTCTCTGCTCGGATCAAAATATTTTGTGTTTCAAATTCTGGAGATATCAGGTTGTTATCAAAACCTGACCAACTTACCCAAAAACCAGACATATGCTCAATAATGCCTATGATAGTTACTTCGTAGCTACTTCCAACCAGTTTTTTTCCTAGAGCACTACCGTCTGGATAAAGCTTGTCAGCTAACGACTTAGTAATAATTGTCACCGTTGGTGAATTCTGATAATGATCAAATGTCACTTCACTTTCCCTAAAATTACGACCAGCAATAAGTTTTACGCCTAAAGTATTAAGTGCATGAGTACCGCCTCTTATAACCCCCGTTGAGATTCTAACTCGATTATCATAATTTTCTCTTGAATTTGCCACACCTGATGCACTACCTGAACCACTCATAGGGATATGATTCAAAGATGTCGCATCGATAACCCCAGGTGTATTACGTAATAATTCTAAGTCTGCTTGCATATTATATTCACTATCATAACTCTTACCAAAAGCAGTAACATTTAGGCTAAACAATTGCTCTTCCTTCAGCCCGCTATCGCGATTCATCACACTAATCCGCTGTTGAATGATACTGAAAGAATTAATCACTACGGCGAAAGTGATCGCTATTTGTAAAACAATCAATAAGGTACTGCTTTTATGCCTTGCAAGTGCGCTGAGTATCGGTCTAATTTCAAACATATTTATCCCCTTTTGTGGACTAAAATTACTGCGCCTAATAGTTATGCTTCTATAGGTTATTGTGTTTTGAGATACAGTGACGGATTTGTCTTACAGATTAGCCAAGCAGGATAAAGACCCGCAAGGATACTCGAGCTTAATGAAATGAAAATAGCCATGACTATTAATGTAATATCCATATGCACTAATTGACTGTAGTCTGAATACAACAATTTCACGCCTTGAAGACCCAGTTGACCGAGCAATAGACCAACAACTCCCCCTGCAGTACCTATCAGCCCAACATCCACTAAGTGTTGACTAAATATTGCATTACGACTTGCTCCCAATGCTCTACGTACGCCAACTTCTGGTGCTCGTCGTAAAAACTTAGCCAATAACAATCCGATAGTGTTGATCATACAGACAGCTAAAAACATAAAAGACAGTCCGACTAAAATGGAACTATCGTTCGACACCACTTCATTGTATTGCATCCATTGGCTTACATTCTTTAAGGATGCTCCTGCCTTTTTATTCTCAAATCGATTCAATGTTTGTTGCTGCTTAACGTATCCGTCTAGCCAATTGTTAAATTGTAGAAATTGCTCATCATTTGAAAGCTCCACCCAAAATTGATTCCAGAATATTTCTGAACGAAGTCTGTCTTGGTAGGTTTCAATCACCTCTGCTCTCCAGCTACGAGAATTAGCCAAAGCGGGCAATTCACGCACCGGTACCAACGAAAAGGGGATAAAAATATCTTCTGAGTCGTCGAAGCGACCGTTAACCAAATCATAATAACGTGGCGCAGGATTCCACTCACCTATAACACCAACGATAGTGTATGAAATTAAATCGAAATTAATTTGTCGTCCAACACTGTTTTCGCCTTTAAATAATCTATCGTTCAACTCTCTTCCAATTACGGTGACGTTACGTGCTTTTCTATCAACCTCTTTGTCCCAGGTGCCCCCATAAATAAATGGAACATTAAACATGGCAAAAAATTCGCTATCAATTGCTCTGGTTGACTCCAAAAATGGTGTTAACTCACGAGATTCTGGGATAACCGTAACCCCTGTTTGTAGACTGCGTGTTTTCCGCAACGGAATCTCAGAATCATAAAGGTTCATAACATCCTGATAAGTTAATTGCATTGGAAAATTATCACTTGAGCTAGTGTTTTCAACCCCCTTACCAAAGGAAAAAAGTTGAACATTGTAAAGCTGACTACTCTTGCTCGGAATTGGATCTTTTGCCATCAAATAATTAACCGTCAACACCGTCATGCTGACACCAATGCCCAAACCAATAGCCAAAACCATCAAAGCTGTCAACATGGGTGTTCTTTTAATACTCAACCAGGAAAGTTTTAAATAATATCGAAACATTTTATTCTCCAAATGATTTTTAACCACCAATTGTTAAGCTTCTGCAACATCAAGAACAGGCTGTAAGTTTTCATAATCACTCACTTGACCATCGACAATATGAATATTTCGTTGCGCCCTACGTGCCAATTCTGGATCGTGGGTAACCATAATAATAGTCGTACCTCGCTGGTTGATCTCTTCTAACAGTTGCATTACTTGACGAGCCATAAGAGAATCAAGATTTCCGGTTGGTTCATCCGCCAATAGAAATCTCGGTTCGCCTGCCAAAGCTCTAGCAATTGCTACACGTTGTTGTTGACCACCAGAAAGCTGTGAAGGTAAATGTTTTAAGCGAGCAGAAAGTCCCACAGTTTCTAAAGCATTTTCTATTCGAGATTTTCGTTCTTTTGCATTGAACTTTCGATATCTAAGTGGCACATCGACATTATCGAATAAATTTAAGTCGGGAATTAAATTGAAACTTTGAAAAATAAACCCTATTTTTTCATTTCTTAATCGAGAGCGTTGATTATCATTGAGTTTACTGACATCTTTATCATCAAGGAAATAAGAGCCTCCATTAAAGGTTTCTAACATACCGGTAATATTTAAAAAGGTTGTTTTACCAGAACCGGAAGGCCCCGTTACCGCTACAAATTCACCTTCATTGACTTCTAGGCTAAAATCTCTAAGTGCATGTGTCTCAATTAAGTCGGTATGAAATATTTTTCTAATATTATTCATTTTTAACATTCTATTTTCCTTTTAGTTTAAATTTAATACTTTGGCATCTTCGGCAAAATCAGTGTTGGAAATAATCACTTGTTGCCCTTGTTGTAAACCAGATATAATTTCTATTTTATCGATGCTACTGCTACCTAAATTAACATCTGTTAATGTAGCGATATTATTATCAACCACAAAAATTTTTAAACCGCCATGATGCTGTACAAAAGATCCTCTCGGCAAATAAAGTACATCGTTTTCTTGCTCAAGTATGACTCGACTTGATACACGTTGATTTTGTTTGATACCGGGCGGTGGTTTATCTGAGAATGCAATTCGTCCTTTAACGATATTATCAGTCACTTCAGGAGAAATAGTCACAATCGATGCTTGATATTCTTGATTATTGTAAGTCACTTTTACCGCCATACCGATACCAAGATCATCGGCATACGATTCGGGAATTTCAATTTCGACTTGAAATGCAGATAGGTCGACTATAGTTAACAGTGCTTGATTAATCGCCACCGCTGACTTTTGTTCAACCGCCCAAGAACCAACAATACCGGAAACTGGCGCAGACATATTTAACTCTTTCACTAAACGTCGAGTATTTTCAACTTGTAATTGGTATTGGCTGAGTTCAAACTCTTTGGTTTTAGATTCAAACTCCAAATTCTCATTTTCTAATTCTGCTTGCTCAATAGCAAAGTCATATTTCAATTGAGAGCGTTTTAAATCATCAATCACTTTTTCAAAATCTAATTGACTAATAACCTGAGAGGCGAAGGATATTTCAGCGCGACGTTTTTCACGATTGGCGGCATCCAGAATAACTTTTTCTAGTTGAACTTGCTGCCGACTTTTTATCCTAGCCTGCTTAATTGATATTTTTTGCCGTTGTAGTTCTATCCCCAAACTTTTTAATTTGGCTTGTTGCTGTTGCAAACGATTAACTAACTCAGGGCTATCGATAGTAACAACCAAATCGCCCTTTTTCACTAGATCCCCAGGGTTGACAAGTAAGGTAACTGTTCCTACTTCTGGTGCATAGAGTTTGGGACTGTTAGCGGCAACAATATTTCCCTGCAATAAAATGTCCCTTACAAAACTACCACGCTCTACTTTTGCCAAACGGACTCGAGCAGAATTAACCGATAAATCACTCGAAGACCAGTTTGATATCGATGGGTATGCAAATGCAGCAATAAGAATTATCCCAACAACAGCGATTGCAAATTTTTGCCAAAAGCTTCTCGCAGATTTATTTTGAAGAATAACGTCCTGGAATGACGTATCTTGGATCATTTTTACTCCAGTTAAACTTATACTAACTCATGTTAATTCATACAACAGCAGGATTTATACCAACTTTATTTTCTTATCTAATTCATTGATTAATAAGGAGTAAATTTATTCTGAAATTATTACGATAGAGAATATCGATTGGCGGACAATGTCCGAAAGTTTATAACGGACACTTGCGGACATAATGTTTTATCATAACTAGTTCCACTTGCTATAAACTGGCGTAAACGCCTATAGAGAACAGCCAAAGAATCTATTAGAATAGCCAAGTTCTAATAATCAACTAATCTATGAGATGCAAACGAGCATAATCAACCCAAAATCCATCTGCATTTTACGCCTTTCCGCTATCGGAGATGTGTGTCATGCGGTGGCGACCGTGCAAGCCATACAAATTAGGCATCCACAGGCAAAAATCACTTGGGTGATCGGAAAAATCGAGGCAAAATTATTAGAAAAACTAGACAGCGTAGAGTTTATTGTTTTTGATAAAAAAGCTGGATTAGAAGGTTATAAAGATCTCTACTCAAAATTAAAAAATACAAAATTTGATATTCTGCTGCACATGCAAGTAGCACTTAGAGCAAGCCTTGCAACTTTATGCATTCGGGCGACAGAAAAGTGGGGATTCGACAAATCGCGAGCCAAAGAAGGTCAGTGGTTGTTTACTAATAAACAAATTTTGCCACAAAATGAACCTCATGTAGCGGATGGTTTTTGGGGATTTGCTCAAGCTATTGGCGTTTCTAGCAAATTAAAACCAAACTGGAACATGCCTGTTTCTGAAGATGATCGAGATTGGTGTAGGCTGCAATTAAATTCGCAAAGATTAGAAAAAAATGGAGAGAATAATATGGAGAAAATACCTTACATCGTAATTTCTCCAGCAGCCAGCAAAGCGGAAAGGAATTGGTTACCCGAAAGATACTCAGCTGTTGCCGATCACGCGTACACTAAAGGACTAAAAATAATTTTATCTGGTGGATCTAGCGAGATGGAACGTGAGCTAGGCGAAGAAATTATTAGTGCGGCAAAATCTCCAATAATCAATTTAATCGGTAAAACAAATTTAACTCAATTATTAGCGCTGCTAGCAAGTGCAAAGGTTGTTTTAGCGCCAGACTCAGGTCCCGCTCATATGGCAACCACCGTCAACACTCCAGTCATCGGCTTATACGCGCACAGCAATCCAAGAAGAACCGGACCTTATTACTCTCAACAGACAACTATCTCGATTTATGAAGAGTTATTAGAAAAGCAAACGGGAAAATCCGTTGAGGAAAATCCATGGGGAAAAAGAGTCAAAGGTGAGGACTTAATGGCGTTAATTTCTGTCGAACCGGTTTTGGTAAGTTTAGAAAAACTGTTATAAGAAAACTAGTCATTCATTTTCGCACTGACCAGATAACGAAAAGGTGTATTTGCTTCAGCCGCTTCAAATGGATAACAGGTGACCAACGTTAATCGCCTATCTCCACTATCAGTTATCGGCTGTTCGATTCTGCTATCCACCACGGCGATCTGATCGATATAGAATGAAATTATTTCGCCTCGATAATTGGTGATCTTTATTTCATCTTGTTTGTTGAGCTTATCAATATTTTTGAACTGAGTGTCTCTATGCGCCGCAATAAAACTATTGCCAAGATCTCCTGGAAAAATATCAGGTGACATTATTCCCGCAGCAAATGCCAAACTTTGACCACTAGCATCTTTTAGTACCAAAGTTGATAGTTGGATACTAGGAACTTCCAGTTTTAATACCGGCCATGTGTCCGCCCATGACCAAGGTTTTACCGGCGCATGGAATTTATCATTTCGACTTTTATCCCACGCGGATTCAATAAAAATTTGCGCGACTTCTGCTTTTACATGGTAGTAACCAATCCTCAACAATCCAATGCAAGAGAGTGTCAAACCAACAATAAACAGTACTTTTAATAAGCGCTTCATGATCATAAACCCTAAGAGTGGCTCACCATCGTTTTATCCAACTCGTCGATAGGCAATAAGGCAAATAAAACTCACAATGAAAAAGTACAAAGACCAACGAGCCGTAATATCCAAGTCAAGACTAGTTGATGAATATTGCAATGAAGTCGTTTTTGATTTAGGTGCTTTGCTACCTTTCGGTAAATGAGTGGACACGTTTTTTGAAACTAACTCCTCCCCAATACGAGATGGCGTTTTATCAACTGCAACCAAACTGGTGAAACGACTGACAAGGTGGTGTTCGAGCGCGGTTTCTATTATCTGGCTCTTTTGCTTATCATTTACCATCCCGTGATGAGCCCTATTCATAATCGCCGCAATTTTTTCTCTAGCCCAAAGTACAGCTATTCCTTGTTGTTGTTTCATGCGCAGACGAGATGAGTGTGATAAAGGTAATTGACTTTGCCAAAGAGTATCGTTCAGCCTACCACGGATCTCTACTTTCCCAACTAAATCGCTGACTTTTGATTTTATCCATAACGGATAGCCATCATATAGATCGGGAATTTTATCTGGCCATGTTTCCGATTTGATAGCGTCAGGCCACTGAATGTCTATATGAGTAAGTTGTGGTCGGCTAACACTATCAAATAGTTTTTCCATTTTTATCCGTGACTGAGCGATATCTGCAATAAAAGTAGCGGTACCACGACCAAACCGAGCCGCCTTCTTCATAAAAAACTCATTTGGAGCAGAACCAATGCCAACTGTATAAAGCCTGCTATCACCTAATCGCTCGGTAATTAATTTAAAAAGTTGAGCCTCGTTTGAAATCGCCCCATCAGTTAAGAATATAACTTGCCTTAAACTCGAGTGAGCTTCTATTGCATCTAACGAAGCATCAATAGCTGCAAACATTTCGGTTCCACCGCCCGCCTTGAGTCGATTAATATATGAATTAGCTCGCTGAATATTATGTTGACTTGCCAACCTTGCATTCGAAAAAAGCTTATCGGTAACTGAATTAAACTGAATAACATTAAATGTATCATCTGGTGACAAAGTAGTAAGAGCAAATTCTAATGCGCTCTTCGCTTGTCGAATCGATTCGCCTCCCATTGAACCCGATGTATCAATGACGAATATAATTTCGCGACGTATGGAATCTACACCCACCCGCTGATTTTCATTTATGTTTTCTACAGAGGGCGGCATAACCATTAAACTTACATAATTTTTGCCTGATTTTTTCTCGGTAAATACTGCAGCTCTTGGCTTTTGTGATTCGACAGGCTTCCAATTTAACACGAAATCATGATCGGCTTTGACTTGAGAATGGGCAAAACGAATATCAAAATTACTTTCTGATTTCTGCTCGTTGTAAATTTCATGAGTTTTGCTCGATAATTGTTGTAGCGGAAAGCCAGCATTTAACTGGATTTTTAGATCAACAAGATTATCTGATGATCGTAATTGACTTTCATCGACCTCTGGAAAAAGCATTTTGATCTGACTAATCTGGTTGATAAATCCTTGCCCTACAGGAGAAAATGGCATATCCATAGACTGTGAATCGTCAAATGATTCTCTTATAATATTTTTAGGTTGATAACGAGGTGTGATAGCCATGGGAAAACGGATGGAAAATCCATCTTCACGATGATAAATAACATCTTGCTGATATTCAATGATGATCTCTACCGTTTCATAAGGGCCTATATTGGCAACCGAATTGGTAAATAAATTAGGGCGGTGTTGTTCCACTAAAGATGCTTTTTTCCCAGAAATCTTTGCTTTCTGATAAGTTTTTTTTGCCTGTTGTTTTTCTTGAATTTCTCCGACAATCAAGCGCTCACCAACTTTCATCGTTAAGTGGTCAACCGCAGCCTTTTCTGGAAGTGGAAATAGATACTTTCCTTCAACCCATTGATCAAGCTCATTGCGAAATTTTTGAGAGACCTTTACACGCGCAGTTAAGCCAGAAATAACCATATCAACATCGGTTTTTAACACTAACGATGCGGTTGTTTGTTGCTGATCATTGGTCAAATAGAGCGTTCCAGAGCGTGGTTTTTCACCATCCCGATAAATCTCAGCTCTCGGTTTTGAATGAATAAAAAATGTAACCAGGAAATTCAAACACAAAATTGAAATGATAATAATTTTTAACCATTTAAGACACTGTAATTGCCTGTTATCTGTCTTTATATGCATAACCCCGTCCAGCGATAATTGATAGTTATGCTATTTCAGCAGGCAAAGTCACCTTTAGCATGGACAGACTATGCTCTCAAACAGATGAAATGTGGCTGAATTATGGAATCAGTGTTTTTCTAGAATAAATACTATCGTTTGCAATCTATTTTAGCGACTACAGCGAAGTGATCTGATGGGAAAATATTTGGTTGATGTCTTGAAATAGCCGTATCACCCAATAGAGCAATTTGCATACATTGCCAAACTTGGTTTTCGTTTCGCATTAGAATTTTGTCATACCTCGCCATAATTCTATTCGAACTTTTAGTGGTTAACATGGGATTTAAATCGGAATTTAACGTTGCTCCAAAATTATCTGACCTTAATTCATCCCATAAATCAGTATAACTGTCATCTATATTACGATACTCATTTACATTTGAAGAGCAAAAATTAAAATCTCCCATTAACACTGAATTATTATTACTCAGTAATGGAAAGATCGAATTCAATTGTTCAGCTCTTACATCTGCAGAATTTCTCATACTCTCTAAATGAACGGTAGCAACTTTAAACGGCTGATCATTGATCGTAAATTCAGCGATTAGAAGCTGGCGCTCCATATTGCTTGGAAGCTGATACAACGTTAATCTTTTTGCAGGTATACGAAAAAGCAGAACAACACCATAAGAACTAAAGGTATCTCCTTTAATGTCCGAAATAAAAAACTCTTTTCGAATCCAATCTTGCATTAAAATCAACTGCAGAAAGTGGAAAGTTACCTCCTGCAAAGCAATAATGTCTGCATCACTTTCATGCAATATTCTGAATATCCCTTGAGCTCTTTCGGAAATATATTCCTCGGAAAACCACACATTATAGGTAAGCAGTTTGATAGTTTTAACACTTTTAAGTTCACTAAACTCTTTACTCTCAATTTTTTTCCAGCTTTGGAGATTATTATCAAATTTACCTATATCAAGCGTTGTTGATTGCACACCAGACCTTTTCCTTAACGTGAGTTCAATATTTCTACAAACAGAAATAACACATTATTCCCTTTTCCTTATTAATACAACATCTTAAACATGAGAAGAGCAAAACAATAGCATATAGACTCGTTTTGTCTTATAATCCAAGACTAACCTGAGGGGCGGTCGGGAGTAACTTTCGACCTGAGATTTGTACCCTTTGAACCTGATCCGGTTAATACCGGCGTAGGGACAGGTGGCAAATTTTAAAAGAATATACTCCGATCTATTTTAACTTGCCTTCTTGACCATCGTCTTACCGGATCTCCATATTTTTATTTTGCACAGGACTTGGTTGTCTTTTGCGATTTTTGGAGATCAAAATATGAAATACAATAATTACCATTTTCTAAGCATTCTACTCTGTTGCTTATTTGCTTCTGACTTATATGCGGAAAACGAGAACCTTCAATCAGAAACACTGATAGTAACCGCCGAACTTGACGATCAAAACCTTCTTGAATCACCTAATAGCACCACTTTAATTGACCAAGAAACCATACTAAAACGCAACGCCCATCAACTAACAGATTTATTAAATTTAGCGCCGAATGTTAACTTTGCGACGGGAGCATCTCGTGGTCGTTTTATTCAAATTCGCGGAGTTGGTGAACGCAGCGAGTTTGTAGAATCAACCAATCATTCTGTCGGTATTATTCTGGATGGAATTGATTTGACCGGGATTTCAACCGCAGCCACAACTCTAGATATACAACAAGTAGAGATCCTGAGAGGACCGCAAGGTACACTTTATGGCGCAAATGGTTTAGCTGGATTAATTAACTTAGTTTCCAACTCTCCAACCGACATCTTTTATTCAAAACTGTCAGCTTCGATTGAGTCTTTTTCCGGTAGAGAAATCTCAGCAGTGGTTAGTGGTCCTGCATCAATGAATCTTGGTTATCGATTTTCCGTTAAACAATACCAAAGTGATGGCTATATAGATAATCTCTACCTCAACAGAGATAATACCAATAATCTGGATGAACTCAGTTTACGCGGAAAATTAGTTTATCATTTCGGAGAGGATAGTGAACTAACTACCACCTTGTTTTTTGCCGATATCAATAATGGTTATGACGCTTTTAGTTTAGATTCTAATCGAGATACTTATTCAGATCAGCCGGGACACGATAAGCAAAAAACTAACGCATTAGCATTCAAGCTGGACTCAGAAATCAGCTCACAATATTCGCTCGAAACATCTCTTAGCTTTGCCGATTCTAAATTAGAATATGGCTACGATGAAGACTGGAGTAATCCCACAATATGTGATAATACGACTTGCGATTTTGATCTTTGGGGATTTGACTGGTGGTATTCTTCTTTTGATAATTACAAAAGAGATAATCAGAACAGCAGCTTTGATATCAAACTTCATTCGACATCTGAAGATTCAAGTAACTGGGTCGCAGGGGTTTATTTTCGAGATCAACAAATTGACCTGACTCGCGCTTACACATTTTCTACAGAAAATTTTTCTAGCCGGTTTGCTACAAAAAATATCGCACTTTATGGACAATTAAGTACCAACCTATCCGAAAAAACCATATTAAAAACGGGGCTTAGATTTGAGAACCGTACTGCGGATTATTCTGATAATTTAGATTCAAATTTTAAGCCCGATGAGAATTTATGGGGTGGCAAAATATCGTTAGAATATCATTACGCGAACAACAAAATGCTTTACGGATTAATTTCACGCGGTTATAAGGCTGGTGGATTTAACACTAATGCCGATATTTCAGAAGCCCAAAGAGAATATAAAACTGAATTTATGTGGAATTATGAAGCCGGAATTAAAGGAAACTGGTTCAACAACAATTTGACTGCGCAAACTTCTATTTTCTATCAAGACCGAAAGGATATTCAAAGTCGAAGTTCTATCGTTCGCTCAATCCAAAGCGGATTAGTGATTCAAGATGGCGGAGTTTGTCCATGCAGCTTTACCGACATCACTAATAATGCGGCAGCAGGCAATAGCTACGGTTTGGAATTCGAAATGCAATGGCAATTAATTGAAAACCTGAAGCTCTATACTAGTTTAGGTTTTCTGAAAACCGAATATACTCAATATGATAGTTATACTCATATCGAAGCCGATCTAGAAAGTATTCCACCAAATTCGTTTAGCTTAAAAGGTCGTAGTTTTGCTCATTCCCCTAACCACCAATTGACCATCGGCACAGATTATTTTATCTCAGACCATTGGATACTCAATGCCGAAGTTGAATCAAAAGGCGAATTTTATTTTTCTGATCGACACGAAGAAAAATCAACAGATTATCAAGCGGTTAACTTAAGACTAACTTATCAAACTGATAACTGGCAAGTTCATTTGTTCGCAAACAACCTAACGGATAAAGATATTCAAACACGAGCGTTCGGAAGTTTCGGCAATGATCCTCGCAATTTTTATGAAACAGAAGCCTACTATCAACTCGCTGCGCCAAGAGTGATTGGGATTGCTTTTAGCACTGAGTTTGAGTAATTTATAGCGATGACCGAATTCTATCAGCTTTTTTTTCAACAACTAATTGCCACCTCACTTTTAGAATGGTTAGCGGTGTCATTGGCTGTTGCCTATTTAGTACTAGCAATAAGAGAAAATAGTTGGTGTTGGCCTGCGGCATTTTTTAGCACTGCCATTTATATATTTTTATTCTTCGATGCTAATCTTTACATGGAATCTTTTTTGAATCTTTATTATTTGGTAATGGCTATTTATGGCTGGCAGCAATGGCAAGCTAAAACAGAGCAAAACAAACATAAAGCGATCTTAACCTGGCAAGTAAAAACTCACTTAATACTCATCTTTTTTACTAGTTCATTAGTTTATTTGTCAGCCTATTTATTGAACCATTTTACCAACCAGGAACTTGCTTTGATTGATTCTTTTACTACTTGGTTTGCTATTTTAACAACCTATATGGTGACGCAGAAAGTACTTGAAAATTGGTTATACTGGATTGTTATTAATTCGGTTTCAATCTATTTGTATATTTCAAAAGGTTTTGCGTTAACAGCAGTGTTATTTTTTAGTTATATCATACTCGCAATAGTTGGTTGGGCCGTTTGGAAAAGACATTATGAGCAACAACCTGAAACAGCCGCCTGATTGGTGGGCTCATGAGGTAGAGCACTGGGTTGAACTATCCAATTTTTTTTCATCTGAGCAAGTCAATCAGATCATAAATAAAAACTGTTGGCAAAAATTAGCCACAGGTCAATCGAATTATAACTATCGATTAGTCTTGGCAAGCAAAAACACCGATAAAAGCTATTTTGTTCAATTGGTTAACCTAGACAATCAGATATTATTGCCTAAAGTTAATCAACTGCCCGTTTTACAACTATTAGACCGATATCCAGACCTGCGACCTTGGTTAGTCAGCTGTCATTTAAATACTAGCTCTGTAAGAATTTTTGCATGGATTGATAGCTCTCCTGTCTCTCCTTCAAATTTTGATAACCTGTTGTTTTCTTCTATGGTTGACTTTTTGACTCAATTACACTCAAAAAAAATATCTTCTAGTGAGATAGCTCAGTATCCAGTGATTAATATCATCGAACACCTCCAAAAATACCGTCGACTCGCTCTACTGAAAGCCCCCGACTCGAAAAAACAAATAGAAGACACATACCAGCAAGCAGTATCATTAACTTCAAACTTTATCGCCAATAGGCTTTGTCATAACGACCTGAGTTTAAGTAACTTATTATGGGACAAACAACAGCATCAATTAAAAGTTGTAGATTGGGAATACGCTTGTTATAGCGATCCTGTGATGGATATCGCTGGATTACTCATAAATTGCCACTTCAATGAAAAACAAGAAAAACACTTCGTCGAAAATTGCTTACCAAAGGATTATTTAGAACAAATCGATCTAAAAACCTCCTTTGAAAAACTATCTGGCATGAAACAACTCTTTATGAACCTATCTCGGTTGTGGATGTTTGCTCACAATTAAAAACATCAAAATAAATTTCTAGATCAATTGTAACTCTTTTACGGGGAAACTCATCTATAGTTATAAGAGGTGGAATGAAAATTAGTTAATTATATCTTGCTGTAAATCACGGAGAGAAGTCACCATGAGAAGTTCAAATTATCTACGCCAAGCAAAGCGCCGCCACAACAAAACGATTGTCGATGACTCTCAAGTTTATAGTTCTGATGATCAAATAGTTGGCAAGGACACCCTGGCTAGCATGATGGATGTCACCCTCACTTGTATTGAACGCTGGATACGAGAAGGAATGCCTGTTGAACAAAGAGGCGATCATGTGACCGACTGGATCTTTGACTTGAGTGAAGTTAAACGCTGGAAAGCTGCTCAGGATTAGTTTTCCACTTTATCAATCCCAACACCAACCACATCACCTTCTTGTTCCTCTCCCTGAACAATGATCACTTCAACTCGGCGATTAGTCGCCCTACCTTCGCGGGTATCGTTATCAGCAATTGGTTTGGTTTCAGCATAACCCGTGATGACAAATCGATTTTTATTAAGCCTGCCGCTTTTTAACAATTCTCTGGTAACAGAACCCGCTCTGCCGCCAGAAAGCTCCCAATTTGAGCGAAAATACTCATTATCAATGGGTAAGTTGTCCGTGTGTCCAGCGACCCTGATTTCACCGTCTGTTTCAGCTAAAATGTCTTCTATTTTGCCTATAACAGGTAAAAACTCTTCCTCAATCACATCAGAAGCAGAGGCAAACGAGCCTTTTTCACGAATTCGAATCACCACGTAAGAGCCTTTGGCAAGTAACTCAACTTGCCCATCAGAAATCTCCTCAGACATTTTTGTGGCGATTTCTTGAGCGAGAACTTCGGACTGTTCAGCAGCTAACTGCGCAGCTTTTGCTGCTTGTTGTGCCTCTTTGATTATTTCTGCATCACTTTTCTCTTCTTTTGAAGTGTTGTCTTTAACTTCGGGTTCATCACCCGTGTCGCTCTCTGTACCTGCGCCTTCGTCAGGATCATCTTCATCTGGTTCGTCAAACTCCAGGGTTTCTTTAGTAATATCGATTGTTTGTTGCATGACCGCCTCAATTACGGTCGGTTGAGGCTTGCCCGGGGAGAACTCTTTGGCGATTATGCTTGTTCCCTTTGGAATATCCCGAACGCGAACTTTATTTTGTACCCCGAAGGCAAATTTCATCGAACCTGCAATCTGCTTAAACTTGAGCACATCCATTTCTGCAAATGATAGTAACAACACGAAAAAACACATTAACAGTGCCATTAAATCTGCAAAGGTACCCATATAGGCAGGTAAACCCTCGGGGGGACAGTCGCATTCTGCTTCATCGCTCATAATTTGTTCATCGAAATATTATTCATCTTCTGCTGAGGGACGTTTTCCTTCTTTGAGATATCCGTGTAAGACTTGCTCAATAACTCGTGGGTTCTGACCTGCTTGAATACCCAGTAGTCCATCAATCATCAAAGTTTTTGAAACCGTTTCTTCTTTATTTCTTAAACTTAATTTTTCGCTAATGGGAATCCCAACCATATTCGCCATGATGGCACCGTACAAAGTCGTCAAGAGTGCCACTGCCATCGCCGGACCGATTGATTTTGGATCATCCATGTTGGACAACATTGCCACCAGCCCAACAAGTGTACCGATCATGCCCATTGCAGGGGCAACGTCAGCCATTGACTTAAAAACCGAACCCGCCAAAGAATGCCTTTCAGAAGCCATTTTGACATCTTTTTCTAGAATAGCTCTTACCACTTCACCATCATGACCATCTACTAACAAGCCAATCCCCTTTTTCAAAAAATCATGCTCGATAGTCGCTCCCTCTAGCGCCAGAAGCCCACTTTTGCGAGCCATATCAGCCAACTCTACTATTTGAGTGATTAACTCCTCATTATCCATCGCCTTAAAAGTTAGAACCTTCATCCCTGCGCCCGCAGCTCCCAGAAAATCACCAAGTGAATAAGTCATCATAACCACAAAGTGAGTCCCCACTACCACAATTAAGATAGAGGGAGCATCTATAAATGTGACAATTGAGCCACCAAGCACCATTGCCATGACCACCATGGCGATTGCACCAATCAACCCAACCAGAGTACCTAAATCCAAATCAAAAGACCCCTACGCTGTATTTACTGCAAACAAACAGTAATCGCTATTTTTTTACCTTATTCAAAGAATAGGCAAGATTTCCGACAATTCCAGTCAAGTCGATATTTTCTTTGCAAAAATGAGTAAACAGACAGCAAAAAATTCCTTTCAAAGTAAAAATGCGCGACAATAGCGCTCTATTTTGAAGTGACTGCAAATTAGTTCTGAAATAGCCCAGAAATAACCCGAAATTAGTCTTAAAATGCCGGTCTTCCGACCCGCATCACTCGGTAACTTTTATGAATGCCAGTAAAAAAACAACTTTTGAGTCTCAACTCGAAGCACTTGAAGAAATCGTTAATAACCTGGAAAAAGGGGATTTACCCCTTAACGATTCGCTGACTCAATTTGAAAAAGGCGTTAAGCTCACAAAAAAATGCCAAAATATGCTTAATCAGGCAGAACAAAAGGTTTTGCAACTCAGCGAAGATGACGGTCAATTAAAAGACTTTGAATAGCCAATTAAAAATAAAGAGTCCCATGCCTCACACCGACTTCCTAAAGGAAACTCAAGTCCGTATCAAGCATTTACTTGATCAACACCTTCCTGACGATGCTAAAAGTCCTCAGAAATTGCATCAGGCAATGCGTTACTCCGCTTTAAACACAGGTAAATGCGTTCGATCTGCGTTGGTTTACGCCACTGGCGGGATGTTAGCGGCGCAAATAAACAATCTTAACCCAGCAGCCATTGCTGTCGAAATGATTCACGCTTACTCTTTAATCCACGATGATTTACCCTGTATGGATGATGATGATTTAAGGCGTGGTATTCCAACCTGTCACATTAAATTCGATGAAGCGACTGCGGTGCTAGCTGGCGATGCATTACAAACATTGGCGCTTGAGATATTATCTGAACAATCAAGTAGCTCACTTTCCGATCACAAGAAATTATTAATGTTGCAAACACTTTGCAAAGCAAGTGGTTCGCTCGGGATGGGTGGTGGTCAAGCAATCGATCTGCAAATGACCAATCAACCGTGTGATCTGAAAACTCTTGAATCAATGCATCAAATGAAAACAGGCGCACTAATCAGCGCTTCGGTGAAATTAGGTTTTTTGGCGAGTGATTGTGAAGATCAAGTAATTTTAACTCATTTAAATACTTACAGCCGCTGCCTCGGTTTAGCCTTTCAAATTATCGATGATATCTTAGATATAGAGAGCGACACTGAAACACTTGGTAAACCTCAAGGCTCAGATATTGAAAAAAACAAGTCAACTTTTCCGTCTTTATTGGGATTGGATGGCGCGAAAAATCGCGCGGACGAGCTCATTTCGCGAGCGTTAGACTCCCTTGACCGAATTCCACTAAATAGTGATAATTTAGCCGTTTTTGCTAAATATATCATCAACCGAAAAAATTAACTGATGCGGATCGAGTAACAATGCTTTGCGACCCCAAAAATTATCCATTACTGGCAAATATAAATAAACCAAGCGATCTTCGGGAGCTTGAAAAAGATCAATTGCAAACGGTCAATGATGAATTACGCGAATTCTTGATTAACAGTATCGCCCATTGCGGTGGACATTTTGCAGCGGGTTTAGGAACGGTAGAATTAACTATCGCCCTGCACTATTTATTTGATACCCCTGATGACAAGGTTATTTGGGATGTCGGGCATCAGGCATATCCACATAAAGTTTTAACGGGGCGTAAAGAAGTTCTGCGTTCCATTCGTCAAACCAATGGATTACATCCTTTTCCAAGTCGGTTTGAAAGTGAATACGATGCTTTTGGCGTTGGTCATTCAAGCACTTCGATTAGTGCCGCGCTTGGTATGGCGGTCGCTGCAAAAGCCAGAGGCGATGAACGCCATGTAGTCGCAGTCATTGGCGACGGCGCGATGACTGCAGGAATGGCTTTTGAAGCGCTCAATCATGCAGCCGATCTGGATGTTAATTTAATGGTTATATTAAACGATAACGACATGTCCATTTCAGAAAATGTTGGCGGGCTGAATAACTATTTGGCAAAAGTCTTATCAGGAAAATTTTATTCTGGCTTTAAAGAAGGCGGTAAAAAAGTTCTTAAGAATTTGCCTACGATTTCTAACTGGGCGCATCGAGTAGAAGAGCACTTAAAAGGTATGGTGTTACCCGGCACTTTATTTGAAGAGTTAGGTTTTAATTATATCGGTCCTATTGATGGACATGATTTGCCCACTTTGCTCACCACTATCGGTAATATCAAAAGATTAAAAGGACCGCAAATACTTCATGCTGTCACGACCAAAGGAAAAGGTTTTGCTCCCGCTGAAGATGATCCGATTGCTTATCATGCCGTACCAACTTTTGACCCGAAACATAGCAGATTACCCAACGCCAAAAAGAAAGTTACTTACTCGAATATTTTCGGTCAGTGGCTTTGTGATATGGCGGCAAAAGATGATCGCTTAATGGGGATCACTCCAGCCATGCGTGAGGGCTCTGATCTAATAGCGTTTTCCAGAGAATATAAAGAGCGCTATTTTGATGTTGGCATTGCTGAGCAACATGCTGTAACTCTCGCTGCGGGAATGGCATGTGAAGGAGCAAAACCCGTTTGTGCGATTTATAGCTCATTTTTACAGCGTGGTTACGATCAATTAATACATGATGTCGCGTTACAAAAGTTGGATGTACTTTTTGCCATTGACCGAAGTGGATTAGTGGGCGGCGATGGCGCGACCCATCATGGTAGCTTTGATATAAGCTTTTTACGCTGCATACCAAATATTATTATTATGACGCCGAGCGATGAAAAAGAATGTCGTTTCATGCTAACCACTGGTTTTAAATATGATGGCTGTACTGCGGTTCGTTATCCGCGAGGAACTGGAACGGGAATAGAGCCAAGCGAGGAATTAGAAGCCATTGAAATAGGCAAAGCACTAGTGCGGAGACAGGGGGAAAAAATCGCACTACTTGCCTTTGGTAGCATGTTGGAAAATGCGCTAATTGTTGGCGAAAAGCTTAATGCTACCGTTGTCGATATGAGATTTGTAAAACCGCTTGATAAAGAGTTGATCATTGAACTTAGTAAAAGCCACTCTCGATTAATCACTTTAGAAGAAAATTCCGTTGCCGGAGGAGCAGGAAGTGCAGTCAATGAATTTTTGGCCTCTCAAAATATACAAATACCAATCATGAATTTTGGTATTCAAGATGAATTTATTGAGCATGGTGAGCACGCAGATCTACTACAAATATGTGGTTTAGATGTTGAAAGTATTATCGAAAAAATAAAAGAATAGATAGCAGGGAAAATTATGGAACAATTAATTAATAATCGCGATTTAAAGTTTCAACTTTATGAGCTATTAGACCTTGAAAGATTATTTAGTCGCAGTAAATTTGAAGAGCATAATATTGAAATGTTTGATGCTGTATTAGATACTGCCGAGAAAATTGCGACTAAACACTTTCTCTCCCACAACCATAAAGCCGATCAAAATGAACCCAAATTTGTTGATGGCGTGGTCGAAATGATCCCAGAGGTTAAAGCAGCTTTCGACGCCTATCGAGAAGCAGGATTTATCGCAGGTGGGATGAGTTACGAGTTAGGTGGAATGCAACTACCTTTTACAGTAACACTTGCTGCTCTTGGTTATTTTACTTCCGCCAACCCCTCTACCACCGGTTACGGATTTTTGACCACTGGCGCAGCTAATTTAATTAACGAATTTGGTAATGCTCAGCAGAAAGAAACTTATTTACCGCCGATGTTAACTGGGGAATTTTCCGGCACAATGGCGTTAACCGAACCTAATGCTGGCTCATCACTGTCAGACATTGTTACTCAAGCAACGGCACAAGATGATGGAACTTATAAAATTAAAGGTCAAAAAATATTTATCTCTGGCGGCGATCATCAACTAACCAACAATATCGTTCACCTCGTTCTAGCCAAAATAAAAAATGCGCCCGCAGGTGTAAAAGGTATTTCACTTTTTATTGTTCCTAAATTCCGGCTAGATGAAAATAATCAACCTGCGGAATCCAACGATGTTAATTTGTCCGGTCTATTTCATAAAATGGGCTATCGAGGAACGACTTCGACTATTTTAAGTTTCGGCGAAAAAGATGACTGCACTGGCTATTTAATTGGCGAACCGCATCATGGTTTAAAATATATGTTTCACATGATGAATGAAGCAAGACTGCTAGTTGGTTTTGGCGCAATCGCAATCGGTTATCGTGGATATTTGGAATCACTTGCTTACGCTAAAGAAAGACCACAAGGTAGAAAACCAACGGAAAAAGATCCAACCTCACCACAAGTTAATATTATCGAACATGCCGATGTAAAACGAATGCTGCTCGCGCAAAAATCCTTCGTCGAGGGCGGATTAAGTTTATGCTTTTATTCTGCCTGTTTAGTAGATGATGCAGAAACCGCCGAAGGGAAAGATAAATCTAATGCAGAATTATTGCTTGATTTATTAATGCCTATTGTTAAAGCTTGTAATTCTGACTATGGCTTAAAAGCCAACGAACTTGCCATTCAAATTTTGGGTGGCTCTGGTTATACCCATGAATACCCAGTAGAACAATGTTATCGTGACAATCGCTTGAATCCCATCCATGAAGGCACTAATGGTATTCAAGCCCTGGACTTACTAGGTCGAAAGGTTTGGCAACATAATAGCGATGGACTAAAACTATTGGCAAATGAAATCATGCAGGATATTAATCGATCGAATGATTTTAAAAAGTCTCAAAGCTTTGCCAAGTCAATTGCAAACGCCCTTGAAACCTGTAACACAATCACTCAACATCTTGGAGCATCTATGGCAAAAAATGGTGCTGATTTAACTTTAGCCAACGCGGGTTGTTATTTATCCATGATGGGTAAATTGATTTACAGTTGGATGTGGTTACGCCAGTCTATAGTCGCTGAGAAAGCTCTAGGCAAGAAACTCACAGAGGAAGAATCTAATTTCTATCAGGGTAAAATTCAAGCCGCTCAATATTTTATTCAATGGGAACTTCCCACAATGTATCATGATGCAAAACTTCTTGAAACATTAGATGATACCTGTATCAACATGCAACAAAGTTGGTTTTAGGGTAGTTTAGAATTCGCGTTGAAACTTAACATAAGGATCGAACAATGGATCTCAATCTCGAAAACAAAAATGCTTTAGTTTGTGGTAGCTCGCAAGGAATGGGAAAAGCAATTGCCGTTCAATTGGCAAAGCAAGGTGCGAACGTCACTTTATTCGCACGAAACCTAGAAAAACTAAATGAAGTAAAATCTGAGCTAGCCAACAATGGCTCGCAGGAGCATTACGCTATTTGCGCCGATTTTTCTGATCCAGAATATGTGAGTCGAGCACTAGACGAACATCTTAGTGTTATTCCGAACTTTCATATCCTTATAAATAATACTGGCGGTCCTGCACCTGGTCCGGCAAATACCGCCGATAGCTCAGCATTTTTAACCGCGTTTAATCAACACCTAATCAACAACCATCAAATTTCACAAAAACTAATCCGTGGAATGAAGCAAGCTGGTTATGGAAGGATAATTAATGTCATTTCAACCAGCGTTAAACAACCATTACCTAATCTGGGAGTTTCTAACACCGTTCGAGGCGCAGTCGCAAGCTGGGCAAAAACCATGGCAAATGAACTAGGTCCTTTCGGCATTACTGTTAACAATGTATTACCCGGAGCGACAAATACAGTTCGACTTGAAGCTATCATAAAAAACAAAGCCGCTGCGAAAAATCTAACTATTGCAGAAATGGAAGTCGAAGAAAAATCAATTATTCCAATGAGACGTTTTGGTGAAGCTGAAGAATTCGCCGATGCTTGCGCGTTCTTAGCCTCACCTTCAGCGGGGTATATTACAGGAGTGAGTTTACCTGTAGATGGTGGACGAACTAGCTGCTTGTAACAGACAAAGATAAAAAAATTCTTACGACAGAGGCGCAGAGAAAAATAAAAATGGTTGAACCAAAAACTAATATGAGCATATTTATAATACTTTTTCTTGCTCTGTGACCCTCTGTGCCTCTGTGCCTCTGTGCCTCTGTGGTAAAAAATCTTTCAAAAGGTTTTAAATATGGAAAAAATTCAGAATTATATCAACGGCAAACTAGTCGCCCCCTTCAATAATAACTATCTTGATAACTTTGAACCTGCCACAGGAAAAGTTTACTCTCTAACGCCTGAATCAGACCAAGACGATTTAGAACTCGCTGTTAAGGCAGCGGAGCAAGCGCAACGAAGTTGGGCGAATATATCGAGTGAGAATCGTTCTATTCTTTTAATGAAACTAGCCGACGCTATTGAAGCGTCGAGTGAAGAATTAGCTAAAGCCGAAGCGATTGATAACGGAAAGCCTATTTCAGTTGCGCGAGCAGTAGATTGTTACCGAAGTGCAGCAAATATTCGGTTTTTTGCCAATGCGACAACTCAGTTTTCGAGCGAATGCCATGATATGGGAGCGATTGGTGTTAATTATACCCTGCGCCAACCCATCGGGGTCGTAGGTTGTATTTCGCCATGGAATTTGCCGCTCTATCTATTTACCTGGAAAATTGCGCCTGCTCTTACCGCTGGCAATTGTGTGATTGCTAAACCTTCAGAAATAACCCCAATGACTGCCTATATCTTTTCTCGAATATGCATTGAGATTGGTATCCCGAAAGGTGTTATCAATATTTTACACGGTACAGGAAATTCGATCGGTGCCCCCTTAGTGGCTCATAAAAAAATCAAAGCAATTAGTTTTACCGGTGGCAGCGCAACTGGGCGCGCAATCGCAACCACCATGGCTCCTATGCTAAAAAAATATTCTCTGGAACTTGGCGGTAAAAACCCTACCTTAGTATTTGCTGATTCCTGCAATTCCAACTCTGCTCTAGAAAAAACTGTGAGCGAGGTCGTGCGTTCTACATTTTCTAATCAAGGTCAAATTTGCTTATGTGGTTCGAGAATTTATATTCAAAAAGAAGTTTATTCGAAATTTAAAAATGCATTAATTGAAAGAGTAAAACAACTAAAAATCGGCGACCCATTAGACGAAGAAACCCAATTTGGCGCTTTAGTCTCTAAACCACATCAAGAAAAAGTTTATTCATACATCGATCTAGCTAAACAAGAAGGCGGCACTATTTTAACTGGAGGAAACAAGTTATCTGTTGAAGGAAGGTGTGCGGATGGATACTTCGTCGAGCCGACGGTTATCGAAGGATTAGATTTAAATTGCAGAACCAATCAAGAAGAAATTTTTGGTCCAGTGTGCACTATCCAGCCTTTTGAAACCGATGAAGAAGCTTTACAGCTAGCAAATGGAACAGAATATGGTCTGGCCGTATCCATCTGGAGTCAAAATATTTCCAGATGCCACCGATTATCAAGCGAGCTAGATTTTGGAATTATTTGGATCAATAGCTGGTTACTTAGAGATCTTAGAACACCTTTTGGTGGAATGAAGTCATCAGGTTCGGGACGTGAAGGCGGCTTAGAAGCTATGCGATTTTTCACCGAACCTAAGAATGTTTGTGTGAAATACTAAGATAATTAATTATGCTAGAAAAAAGGAACTCTCCATGAAACGCATCTATTCAAATGATAACTTAGTCTCAGTACATTCCGCGAAAAATCTTCTTGAATTAAATGGGATTGATTGCGTTCTTAAAAATGAACATAGTAATACAATGGGTGCTGCTTTTGGAAGCTCAAACCTTGTTGAGCTTTGGGTTGAAAAAAGCAGTGACTATGAAAAAGCAGAGTCCATTATTGAGGATAAAATAACTAACCCTCAAGAAACTAGCAGTTGGGTCTGTAATCAATGTAACGAGGAAAACGAAGGAAATTTTGAAGTGTGCTGGAAATGCCAATCAGAAAAAGCTGATCCCAATCAAATTCATTAGAGCCTTCTTCGATTGAGTGTCATATAAACACCTACACAAGCCAATAAAACAACGAGAGCCAAACCAACAAGCCCCAAAAACCGGTCAACGGATTTAAAACCCGTCCACTGCAAATAATGAATTTTGTACATGGTATCAATAAAATCTGTATCAGTTCCTTTTTGATATAACGTCATCTGATCCCAGTTTAGGCTAATCGTGATATCTGTGTTAGTAATAATATTAAGCTCTTCAATCGAAATAATTTTTCCGTAACGCTCAATGTTTTTCTTAGTAGCATCATCAATCAATCGTTTAATATCTTCGTCACTCGGCGGCTTTATAACTTGCAATGTATTGGTATCTAACTGTTGCCACTTTCCATTAGTTTTAATCAAAAGATGAAGACCTAATATCGATCGTAACCAGCGAATTTCCTGCCACTCTTCCGCCACATTAATCACTGGTAGCATGCTAAGTTGGTAACTTTTGATTGGTAAACTTTCATACGCATTTTGATATCCGGGTTTTATAAAGAAAAATACCCCAGTAACAGCCCAAGCAATGAATGGCAATATCATTATTAAGCCTAAGTATTTATGCAGCTTTGCTAATTTAAATCTCATTAATTTGGTAATTTTTGTTTAATTTTATTTAGTACAAATTGTACCATCATATCGTGGTGAAATAGCCTTACAAAACGCAAAGAAATTATGGTTGAAAATCTCCAGGTGAGAATGATAATTCCTTGCTAAGTATCCGAAAGGTATGAACATGATTATTTTCCCTATTTACTATGTTTTTTGGTGCAATCATGTGTTATTTTTGGTCTTCTTCATAGATTGACTTAACTAATAAATAGAAAAGGGCTAATATCTTGAAATCATCCAACCTAATCATTGCTCTATTAAGCGCGATTCTATTGAGTGCTTGTTCCAACTTACCGAATAAGACATCCACTGGTGTGAATCAGTCAAAAAATGGAAAGCTAACCAGCCAGTTTTATAACAGCATTGTTCAAAAGGAAGATATCGATCTTTCAAAACTTAATTTATTCTTTACTCAAATGCCGAAGGGTGGCGACTTGCATCATCATTATTCAGGCACTATTTATGCCGAAACCTATTTAGATTGGGTCAAAGCGAAAGGTTGGTTTATTGACCAATGCTCGTTAAAAATAGTCAAAACCAATAGCGAATCAACAAAAGCTTGTCCAGCACTGACGATCGATGATTTGATGAAAAATAATGCTGCTTTTAGAAAACTATTAACTCTCTGGTCTGATAAAGACTACGACAATCACTTCCATAATCAACCTGCACCCGACACTAACTTTTTTAATACTTTTGGTTACTTTAGACCTATCTCAAAACACTATATGGATAAAGGATTAAACATCATAAAAGAAAGAGCTATCAAAGAAAACGTGAGCTACATTGAAACCATGCTCAGTACGCCTGGTACTCGTTCCTCAAACTATTTTTCAAAAGGTGAAATCGCGTCGCTAAGCAAACAACTGAGACAAGCAAAAAACCAACAAAGCGTGAACAAGGTTTTAGATGAGATAAGAAAAACGCTCGAAAATAATAAAGAGTTTGTCGAAACGGTGGATACATTTACAGCAAAAATCAAAACCGTTCACTCAGGCATTGACAATAATGAATTTACCATGCGATATCAAACCTATGCAGTAAGAGTTCTCAATCCTGTTCAGGTCTTTACTGATTTATTCGCTGGTTACTTGGCAAACGAAAAATCATCTTTATTGGTCGGTGTTAATATTGTTGCGCCAGAGAACAATTATATCGCCGTTGCCGATTACACATTACACATGCAAATGTACAATTACTTATTAAATAACTACCCAAATGTGAACCGCGCGTTACATGCTGGTGAATTAACCCTTGGTATGGTTAGACCTAAAGACCTTAATTTTCATATTCAACAAGCGCGAGATATAGCTAAAGCACAACGAATTGGTCACGGCATTGACATACCCTATGAAGAAAACTCCATCGCTTTACTTAAAGATCTAAAAGAAAACTCGGTAGTGGAAATTAACCTGACTAGTAATCAATTTATTCTAGGTGTTGAAAAAAACGAACATCCCTATCAGATTTATGCTGCTTATGATGTACCGATGATTATTTCAACGGATGATTCTGGTGTTTCTAGAAACAATTTAACCAATGAATATTTGCTTCTTGCATCAAGATATAAACCTGGTTATTCACAAATAAAGAGTTATGTTTATAACAGCATTAAGTACTCTTTTTTAAGTGATGAAGATAAGAAAAAACAAAATGCTATGTTGGATGAAAAATTTAAAGAATTTGAAATAAATATGGCATCATTGTCAGATAAAATGAATTGATAAAAGACCTTCATATTTATAATAACATTCAGACCAGGCGAGGCTCACTATGATCCCAAGCGTAATAAAAAAATGGCATCAAATTGTCGAGACAAAAAATATTGATTTACTGGATGATATTTTGGCAGATGATGCAACAATGTATTCACCCGTAGTTCATAAGACTCAAGAAGGGAAACAAATCACGAAAATGTATCTCTCATGTGCGGCGTTAGTTTTGGCAAACGCTCATTTCAAGTACACACGCGAAATTTATAATGATAATTTTGCCGTACTTGAGTTTGAAACTGAGATTGATAATATCCAAATAAATGGTGTGGATTTAATCAATTGGAATGATAACGATCTAATTACGGAATTTAAAGTTATGATCCGCCCGCTTAAAGCGATTAATACGGTGCATCAGGCAATGGGGGAAGCTTTAAGTAATCTCAAGAAAGTTTGATTGTTATTTTCTCATAACTTGATCGTGCATTATCAAAACGACACCAATGTCCTACCAGTGAAATAGGGATGTAAAAACAAAATAACAACATAGGCTATCACGCCTTTTACGGCAACCTTAACGTCGTTCGATATGGGATACTTTTTCTCGCTTTTTAAAGCACCTCTTCGATTAGCAGACCACATATCAAAAAGAGAATAAACACCGAAACTAGCAAATAAAACCAATGAAGTTAAATCGCCATTCGCTGTTAAATGTGCGCAAGCCCACAAAGTTATTCCCCATAACATCGGATGACGAGTAAACCTCTTAACATTACAAGACGCTTCTGCACAAACCAATAAAATCATTGCAGGTAACATCAAAGTCATCGCAAAATGCTTGCTCCAAACAGGCGGGTTCCAAAGATGCACATATTCGGAGTAGATCATTCCAACGACGATTGCTATAAAACCAATCGCGGCGATAAGTGAGTAAATGATTTTAAATTTTACCTCACCAAATCCTTCAACCAATCGACTTTTAAAACGGGTAAAGCTTGGTAAAAGGTGAACAGCGAAAAAAATGATTAGACCGATAATAAGTATTATCATAAGTTATTGTCCAAACTCTATTTAACTATTTTAAATATATTAGAAACTTACCACAATCTACCAATATTGCCCAACGAATAAAGCATACTCTTGGCGACTTGGGTTTCTCTTTTAATCTTTTTAATACTTGAAGAAAGACTCGAAATTACAGCCATACATAATTTAACATTACTACTGACTTGTTTAACAGATAGTCCAGGTATATTAGAGTAATATGAAACTAGTCATTAGAATCGCGAATTATAGACAACATGAAATTTCTTCACTTCCTGCTAATTTTAGTATTCCTTGCAGCATGTAATGATAGCAATCAAGAAACGCCAGTTCCTGTAGCCGAAGAAACTCCAATAATAGAAGAAAATCCCGTCATAGTGGATGGGAACTTGCTAACGATAAAAGCTTCTGGACTCAATAGTTCAGTTATTTTGCATGAGTCAATTTCGGAGCTGAATTATGAGATTAATACTGATGGTATCCACGATATTTATATACCGCCAAATCAATCAGTATATGACTTCGAGATTGTCTACTCAAACCAACAATCATGTATAATCAACGGTCAGCTTGAGCTAGTTTGCGAAAGCCCGACGGCATGTAGCGCAAACTACAAACCTGTTTGCGCTAAGAAACCTTTTATCAGAGTGGCATGCAATGCAAATCCGTGTCCCCCTTCCCAATACTTATCCTACTCAAACGCTTGCCACGCGATTTCAGAGAACGCGCGGATCGCCATTTCAAGTGAATGCGAAACCCTACAAGGAATACATTCTGTACATCGAACTCCTGTTCAAATTATAAATTTGGCTATTATCAATACGTTCAGTCATGAATTTGATGTTATTAGCTCAAATATTGTCGATGATACTTTAACAGTTGAGTTCGAGGTGTCAGGAGGCTGTGGCTCGCATTCATTCTACTTTCTTGCCGATGAAGTCTTTTTCGAATCGAATCCGGTTCAGCTATCTACCCAAATTTCACATTTCGCACGGGATTCTTGTGACGGTTTAATAAGGATTGAAAAAAAATTCGACTTATTACCCATAAAAGAAATTTATCGGCGTACTTACCCGCGATCACAAGGTGAAAATTCCATTATTTTAAATAATTTTGGTACACACTTTTTAGGCACATACTCTTTTGAACTTAATTAATTGCTCTCCGTTGAAAGAACCAGTATCCTAAAACTGGCTCTTTCAACCTTTCTTTAACTAAATTCCTAACTCACTCAAAATTGCCGGATTACTAGATTGTAGAGCCGAACGCAAATCAGCAACAATCTTATCGATCCTAATTCCCTCATTGGCAGATTCAGCAGGATTTCTCGCATGATGTAACGCCATCAGATCCCAGGTGTTATTAAAGACTGGAGAACCAGACGAGCCGTAATCTGTGTCGCTATAATAATGAATCACGTTGGTATGAGTATCTCTTAATTCATTTTGCTGAACTACCACTTCTTTTTTACGACCACGTGGATGTTGAACAACATTTAAACGCAATCCACTCGGATAAGAAACGCTCGGACGAAGATTAAGATGCCCGTATTTATTTCCTGCGGTGTATCCGAAGTAAGTCAAAAACCTTTGCGGATCGAATGCTGCGATTGGACGCTCTTTATTGATAACATCGCGCAAATCTTTTAGTGCTGCCATTTGTTCAGACTCGCATAAATTACCACCAATTGAATCCGTTAGTGCTTGCGGTGATTCCTTCGGGATACTATTGGCAAAACGAGAGGTTGCAAGCCTGGTGAAAGGAAATCTAAATCGATACGGCTTACGAGCCAAACGAACCACAGTGTAATCTAACGCAGCGTTAGTGTGGAAAAATGAAGTCTCATTGGTTTCAAAAAACTCTGAACCTGCGGCCGGTGTGGAATCGTAGTGATCTTGATAATTAAATTGCATATTAACTTTATCACAAAAAGTTTCGTTTGGAATAACATGATTATTTGTCATGAACAAAGTATCAGAGATCAGAAACCCGCTTCCCCATCCATTTCCCGCAGGCAGTCCACTATAACTTTCCTTTAGCGTCACCATCGCAACGGCTTTTTGGACTTCAGCGCCTTCCGTTAAAAAATGCGCAGAGATCAGGTTATTTTGCCCCCAAACCGCTTCTTGATTTTGCTCGAAGTGTTCCTTATCAATTGCGCCATCTTCTCCATGGCTACACACACTCCCTTGATTATTAAAATCCTGCACTTTTGGCATCAAGTCTTCTTTATACTCGTTCAACACTGATTGAACCTGCGCAATATCAAACTCTCTGAGCATACTTTGCAATTGTTTTCTGTCATTACTATCTATCGCCATGATAATTCTCCTTTTATTTAATGAAACGCCAATGACAAAACAAAACTCATCACTGACGGTGATCAAGCCTGAATATAAAATCCAATGGTGTAATTCTCCTGTTGATATATTGAGTGATCGTCAAGTCCTACCCGAATCATTATTCATCGGATAAAATCAGTTAACGAAAATGAGGCACAAGAAAAAAGCGAAGGGAAAATCAGACATTTTTAGAATTGCAAGTAAGAGCTTAAACAAAAAACATCTTCTCTGGTATCATGTACCGACCCCCATTCTAGAACTAAATTTACCGTTCAACAAGTGGTCGAATTTTTAAGTGATGAGCTCTTTATAAAAAAGTTAAATGATAATTATTGTTAATTAAATGATAACCTTTTGAATTAGGTGATGTTTACTAAGAGCGGCTAATTTGACTAGTTAAAACGATCCAATTTAAATAATTTTTTCGCCTTTGACCTAAACTTTTAATTTCTAAATAATCTAACAATTAGGAGCGTTACCTAGAAAAAATCAACGACTTAACATTCTTGTATATTAGCCTCCTCGCCATGAAAGAAAAAGTTCAAAGTGAGGATGATATTTAAACTTCCTATCTTACTTGAAATCCCAACTGGGATGAAAGTTTACATCTTGACTTTCAGCATCTTCTGGAAAAGAAGAATCGAGCACTTAAAAATGATTAACAATTAATCAACCGATTAATGTAATCAGTGATTTATTGGTTTTTCAGATGACGCCGCCTTTCGTCGTACTTTTAAAAAGGTTGCGTCATATACGCCAAGTGAATACCGGCAGATATTTGCTGCCTAAGAATGTGTTTTTGCTAACGATCAAATATACTCGCAATGACCACTCCCGCTACCACCGCACCTAGTAGTGGTGTCCTAATATGTCCGCAACGAGAACTGTGATAGTGGGGACGATAATGTCCATATCTGTCGTAGTATCCGTAGTCATAACTTTGGTAATTCCCGTATCGATCATAATAACCATAGTACTTTCCATAATAGTCACTATGTCGATTAGCGTATCGATAACGATTGTAATGATCAGAATAATAGTGATTGTGACGATCTACATGCCGCTCCTCATAATGGTGACGATGATGATTCTTATGATGCTTTCTATGTTTGGCATGGTGTCGTTTGTGGGATTTCTTGTGCTTCCATTCGCCATGATGCCTTTCTACATGATGACCTTTTTTATGTCGGTTACCCGCATCACTTACGCCACTTGCGACTAACAAACCCAATAACGCACCTGCTAAAATAAGTTTTTTCATCTTCTCTGCTCCGGCTTTTCTTAACTGTTGACTAGAGTCTAGATCGAGCTTACTGAACAAAAACTGAAGCGTTTTTTAGATTAATCCGTAAAAGAAAGGAAATTAGATTAAAAATCACTACAAATGTAAGAAATAGTTTACAAACACCACATTCGACCTCCATATTGTAAGCAAATATTTGTAAGCCTAGATTTAGTCTACAATTAGCCTTAGTCTTGCGTCCTATTTAGACAGCTCCTAATATTATGGTCGGTGGTTGATTGAAAAATTGTTCTAAAATAAGTGTAGTTTCATTGATGTCATTGGCGCTTTGTTGCTCTTTCGCAAGCATTGCGGATGACACTATTGATACATCTATAGAGTCTGCGTCAAACGACAATTCCGTTTATTCATCGTCGTTTTTTGATCAATATTTGCCTCAAAATGCGCTGGAAATGGTTCAAAGACTTCCAGGTTTTAATTTCGACCAAGGCTCCAATGCGCGAGGATTTGGCGGAAATGCGGGCAATGTATTAATTGATGGTGCTCGACCGACTTCAAAATCTGGAGGCTTAAGGAGCGCACTAGTTCGTATTCCCGCAACCCAGGTGAAACGCATCGAAATACTACGAGGTGGCGTTAGCTCTGGCGAAGCAGCTGGTCAATCAATTGTTGCAAATGTAATCCGAAAAAAAGATACCACTTCTGGAAGTTGGGCATTTAAAGAACGATGGGCACCAAAAGGTCACGCGCAACCTAACCTTGAAGCGGCTATCTCTACTAATTTAGGCGATTGGGCATCATCATTTGATATCGATATTGGGGCTGGTCCTGGATATCGTAGCGCAAACATAGAAACTACGGACGCCAATGATCAGCTCGAATCAGCAGCCAAAGAACGCCTCACAGAGCTTAACGAATTTTTGTTTATCAATGGAGAAATATCGAATACGGTTGCAGGTGGTAAGCTAACCATTAACAGTAGAATTGGTGGCGCACATTATGGACAAGAAGCCTCTCGAGACATTTACTTAGGTCGGTTGCCCGATGATAGTACTCGTGATGAGTATTGGGATCTGAGAGTTAACTCAAAATTTAAAACCGGTGAGCTTGGCATCGACTGGACTAAAACCAAAGAAAATTGGAAATGGCGTTTTATAGGTCTAGGGTTAGTGTCGACTGATGATTTTTCTAATGACTTCGATTTTATTAGCCTTGTAGACAGTGATGATTCATTCGATAGTCAATTTTTCAAAGATACTAATACGTCTGAATTGATCGGTCGAATTACCTATGGAAGAGAATCTGGCTCAGCATTCAAACCAGAGTTTGGATTTGAGGTCACTAAAAACAAGCTAGACGATACCACCACTTTATTTTCAAATGGTATACAAGATGTACAAAATAGCGGTAATGTTATTGTAGAAGAATTACGTGGGGAAATATTTTCTTCTTTTGTTTATGCAGCATCCGACCAATTGACTCTTGAAGGTGGATTAACCATTGAAACCTCAAAAATTAAAGTTACTGGCGACGCAAATGAAAAACAAAACTTTACTTATTTAAAACCTCGTTTTTCTACAACATACAAAATTGATGACGATCAACAACTTGTCTTAGAACTAGAAAGACGTGTGGGTCAACTCAATTTTTCTGCATTTTCAGCCAATACGGAAATATCAGAAAGTCGTTCAACTTCTGGCAATTCTAAACTTTCTCCCGACAAAACAACAGAACTTGCACTGACTTACGACTGGAGCTTTAGTAAAAAAGGCAGCCTTAAATTAAAAGGGTTTTATCAATGGCGTGAAGATGTTCTGGAACATATTATTTTATCACCACCCTCCGAACAGAGGCGAGTCCATGGCATTGGCAACGCTGGCGATGCAGAGTTTTGGGGAGTTAACACCGATCTCAATTTGCCTCTCGACTTTATTTTACCTAATGGTCTAATTGAAATATCATACTTTTACCGAAACTCAGATTTTGATGATCCGATTATTAACGGCATCAGAGTACTCAACGGGCATGTACCTAACCGTCTGAATTTTACCTTACGCCAAGATCTAACCGCTCAAAAATTAGCATGGGGAGTTGAATACTCTGGCGCATTCACTAACACTTCTTTTTTCGTCAATGAAAGAATTACTTTCCACGGTAACAATCGAATAAAAGCCTTTGTTGAAACTAGTCAGTTTTTTGGAGTAAAAATCCAGCTAGAAGTTGATAAGCTAAATACTGGTGAGTTTGATCGGACTCGATTTATTTTTGACCAAGATCGTGGTGACTCTCTGGAGCAAACAGAAATCGCTCGCAGGTTACGTAAGCCAGAAATTAAACTGACTTTTTCTAAGAATTTTTAGCCCCTATTCATCAGAATGATTCTTTTGTACTGCGTCATATACAGCTCCAATGACTATACCGAAACAAATACCTAAGCTAATACTAATAGGTAAATTCCCATAAACAGTTCCAACAATTGCGCCGATACAAATTCCCATTGATAAACCTATCGCTGTTCCTTTATTCTTAATTTCCACTTAATATTCTCCTGTCTCTAACGTAATCATGTCGTCGGAATTTGCTCTTTATAAACATCGAAATTTATGTCTTCAATCCTGACCAGTTTAAGCATGTTGCCAAGCGAAAGCCAGGCAATAAGCTGAAGATAAAAGCTCATGGCTACGGCTTCTAAATAGCCCAATTGAAAATGATTCATACCTTTTTGTATCATAATAAACAAACTCGCAACAATACTGATACCAACTAGAGATTTGATAGTGTATCCAATGATTTTAATACGATCCTTTGTTGCTTGATAGGGATCTAATTTCTTACCATTGATATTAAAGCGAATGATTAGAGCAAAGAGTATATTTGACGCTAAAAGTGATATTAATACTATAAAAGTATCACTACCTATTTTATATGGAGCGGGATCTAAGTAAAACACAAATAGTATGCAGAGAGTATTTGTCAGAACAGCCAAGCTAACAAGGGAGGGCGAAACAAAGCTGAATAGTTTTCGTGGTTGAATATCTGCACTGCGAGTGGCAGATTTATTCATTTTTCGCATTTGTTTGAAATAAGAAAAACTTGAAAATTCCATCAACATCACCGGAAACATTTGCAACATAAAATATAAGAGAGCGAATCCACTTTCAATTTCATAATCAGAGGTAACATCCCAATATCCTATAGCAAAAATAATTGAAAACCCAACTAGCAAGATTATATAGTTCATAACCTGATAAACTTTCGCTCCAAATTCATAATAATCTGACGATTTATTGTAAAGCTTTGGATACAGAGAAATAGGATAATTTTCTAGAACAAACCGCACCCGTTCGAGGATTTTCTTAGGATAGTAAAACGAAATAAGTCCAATTTGGCTTAAAAATACGATGTAAAATAATAGATTATCTCTCATGTCTTATACTCCTTTATCGATTTGATTATTCGATACCCGATTATTCATTACGTCACCAAAAGCAATTCGAATTTCCGAATCAGTTACATTTGCGATTCTAAAAGTGGTAATCACCTCTGCTAGTTTGCTGGTTACCCAACCATTTAAATCAATATTTGAATTCATTTTGGCATCAGGGTGAATAAAAGTACCTCGATACCCCTTCGTTTGAATGACCGAGTCGCGCTCTAGCAAACGATAAGCTTTAGCCACCGTTTTATTATTTATATCCAGATCATTTGCCAGTTGTCTAATTGAAGGCAAAGCGTCACCTGATTTTAGTTGCTCACTTATAACGGCTTCTTTAATTTGAACCACTAGCTGCGCAAACAAGGGTTCATCGCTTTCAATATCGATGACAATGCTCAAAGTTAAACCTCTTAATATGACCCAGTTGATGTAATGGTACAACAGGATCTTGTGAATTGCAAATTTAAACTTGATTCCAGCCAGTTGCCGCTGCTGGCAATAACGTCCCCCTCCCAATATAATAGCGTTTCTGTTTTCGGAGGATTTGTGGAAAATTATATTAAATCTCAATTTAGATTCGTTTTGTTGCTACTGCTCGCCAGCATCGTGGCAGGCTGCGCTACCACGCCAAAAAGATCTCAAATCTACGTCGTTTTAGCGCCGAAACATAAACCTTATTCTGAATTCCCCGACACCAAAACTTTCTATAATCAGTTTGTCGACAATGATGGTAATTTATATGTCGCCCACTGGTACAAAGTCGACAAAAAAGCCGATTCTCTCTACAAGGTTTCGAACCAATGTTACGGCAATAAATCAGACTGGCTCTTTGAACGGAAGAAACCGATCATTTTTTATATAGATGAGAAACACTTAAAACCAACAAACTATAAAAGATATATTTCGTGTATCTCATACAAAGGATTCAAATTAGACAAGAGTATCGCCTTTGCCCCTCGAGATCTCGTTTTGCAAATATATCTTACGCCTCGATACAGAAAGCGCTTTCATTCAATAGGCAATAGTTATTCAATAAAAACAGAAGGAAAACCGTATCTAGATATTCTTGAAATAGTCAAACAGTGCGATTCATCTTTATTTGGCGAAAGTAAAAGTGCCTACAATGAAAAGACCTTTGGTCGATCTATTTCAACGGGCGTCAAGCATTACACTGATACAATGACACAGTGCTTAACTAGTAGAAATTTGATTATTGAAGAGTTAGATCTAACGAAAGAAACGTGATACAGGCTCTTTGCCTTTGGTTCACCTCAAAATTAGCACTACTTCTCACAATCAGCTAGAGCTTTTCTGATATCATTCGACGCATCTCGTACAGAGATTTATTCTTAGCAACTAAAAACTCTCATAATAATATTAGAATATGCTCGATACTGGCTACTTAATTTTGGGGTTAAACCAGCAAGCAACAACGGAAGAAGTAAAACAAGCATTCAGGGATCTTGCGGTAAAGTTTCATCCCGACAAAAATCCTGAAAATTTTCTTGCAGAAGAAAAGTTCAAGCTACTCCAACGTGCCTACAAGATAGTGCTGGAAGACGCTGACCAACGTGAAAATAACAATCAAAGGGATACAGCAATCAATAGCTATCTCAATAAACCCCAAAACACGACTTCATGCAGAAGAAAAAGACGCGGAACACGCTCAGATAGAAAGTTTAATTGGCAGCTGGAAGATGAATATGTGGGAACCAATATCAGAGTTGATGCGTGACTAGAAGTGAATACCTTATAGTCTTCCAGTAAATCTGTAGTAAACCCTTCGAATGATAAGCAAAACTAAATACAACACAAAAAATATCAGGGTTAAAACCCATCCTAAGTGACTCGACATTCCAAATGAAACTTCTCCTTTTGGTTGAATAATTCCGCCAAACTCAATACCAAAATAATGAATACCAAAAATAATCGCAGAAGTTAATACGATCACCGACAAAAGAGTCACTAAAACCTTTGCGATATTATCCATAATAAAAAACTCTTTTATGCGGGTCGATCATCAATCAAATCATCAGCATCCTCAACTAACACGGCCGTACCATATACCAAAAGTTCCGCCGCACCAGCTGTTATCTGTGATGTTGAAAACCGAATCGTCGTAATACCATTGCCACCAAGCTCTCTGGCATCATCCATCATACGATCAAGCACTTGCTCACGACTCTCCGCCATCAACTTAGTGTATTCGTGGATTTCACCACCAACTAATCCGCGTAATTTCGCTAGAATATCATGACCTAGATGACGAGTGCGTATGCTGGTTCCGCGTACCAGACCTAAGTGTTTAACGATCTTTTTCCCATAAATAACATCCGACGTCGATAAAATAACGCGACTCATATTTTCACCCGATTATATTTGTCATTTTTAGTACTGATTATTCGTTGTCGTAACACGCTATATAATAAAAACAAACTACCCAATCCAAGCAGCCCAACCGCAATTTTAACCAACAAACTAATTGCGGCATTGATAAATACAGAATACATAATAAAAGCAACCAAAATGACTGAACTAACCGCCAGCAAAGCAAAACCAAAAACCCTTGATGTCTTCGCTACAGGCTCTTGAAAAAGTTTATCAAGATGTTCCAACTCGCTATCTTGCAAACTCAGAGACTGCACTTCTTGTCGCATTGCCATCATCTCGTCATAAAGCTTCTTGTAGGAAGGCTCAGTATCTAACAACAACATCACCTTTTGTGCTTCTTGCTGAGTGAGTTCGCCGTCGACATAACCAGAAAGCAACTCGTATTTACTGTTTTCCATGCTTTGAGCCTGGATAGTCGAACTATCAATAGTCTTGGTTGATTTATCTTGGTGTTGCATACTCGCTGTGTGTTTTGATTGCTCAGGTTTAGGTGGTTCATTTTCAATCATGACTGACCTCCTAACGAAACGCCTTTATCGACTAGTATTTCTCTCAAAGCCATTCTCGCTCGATGTAAACGTGACATAACAGAGCCTTTCGCAATTCCTAAAATTTTTGCGATATCTGCGTAACTAAAATTATGATAATCCCTGAGTAGTACGATTTCCTTTTGCTGCATATTAAGCATTTCTAGTGCTTGTTCTATGGTTTCTTTTAACTGAAGCTGCTGTAATGAACGATCAGGTTCATTCTTTTGAGGAGCCTGAGTGTGATATTCCTCGTGTTCTACGTGAGGTAGGCGTTTTTTTCGGCGCAGAATATCAATTGACTTATTGCGCACAACTGTAAATAACCACGGCTTAAACTCCGCATGATCTAACGCTGGCGCACCCGGATGATTGAGCCCTTTTTCGATCGAACTTTGCACTACTTCTAACGCATCATCTTGATTGCTAAGCATTCGCAAAGCCAAAGCAAATGCCTGCTTGCGACACTGATCAAATTCATCCGACACCTGCATGGTGTAATCCTTCATTGAAACTTTCGTTGAGTTATCTATGTTAACCATGTTCATTCAAAAACCGCTAAATTCTACTCTATCTAGGGGCAAATTTGTATATTGTTAGCCTATAACGAGCCCATTTCTAGAATATTCCGCAATATTTCTGATAATTCGGAAATTTTCAACATCTGTCATTTTAGCCTTTACTTTGTATTACTCAGATGATTAAAATATGCATTCATTCATTGCAGCTACAGCATTATGTTTTTGTGTAAAGAGCCAAAAACCTCTCTCAATATTTTCGCCAGCCTTGGCGGATGCAAGTTTATTCTCAATTGACCAACCAAACGAGTTAATCGATAATAATGCTAACGGTTATTTGTTAAGCATTTATCCCATATTTATCATTTAAAGCTTTGAATCAATTGGTTAATAAGAATGAGTTCTGAAAATTCAAAAATTAGCACCGATAAAGCCCCAAAACCAGTGGGACTTTATCCACACGCCAGAAAAGTAGGCGAATTACTATTTTTATCCGGCGTCGGTCCAAGAAAAGCAGGCACTACTGAAATTCCTGGAGTCACACTTAATGATGATGGATCAATAAAAGAATATGATATCGAAACCCAGTGTCGAAGCGTATTCGATAATGTCCGAACAATATTACAAGAATCCGGCTCAAGTTGGATGGAATTAGTTGATGTCACAGTATTTTTGACCAACATGAAAGATGATTTCAAAATTTATAATAAAATATACGCAGAATATTTCGCCGACAATCAACCTTGCAGAACAACCGTCGAAATAAATTGCCTACCAACCCCAATCGCCATAGAATTAAAATGCATAGCAACAATAAAGTAAAGGCAATAAGATGACACCAATTTTAAACAAACAAAAAAGTCTTGTCTTTCTCGACACTCTCTGTGCCTCTGTACCCACAACGTTTCACGGGGCTAGCTTTGCTAAAATTTTTTTGAATTTGTCTTTGAACTTGATTTTGAATTTAAGGAAAAACTAATGAGCGCTCCAATGCAGGTCTTAAATTTCCAAAAGTGGATCGACGAAAATCGCGACAAACTCAAACCGCCAGTTTGCAATAAAGAAGTTTATCGTGAAGGCGATATGATCATCATGGTAGTCGGTGGACCAAACGGACGAAAGGATTTTCACTACAACGAAGGACCCGAGTTTTTCTACCAGCTAGAAGGTGAACTATTACTAAGGACTCAACAAGATAACAAAGTGGTTGAATATAAACTTGGAGCCGGTGATATTTTTTTGTTGCCACCCAAAATACCACATTCGCCAGTAAGATTTGAAAACTCTATCGGTTTAGTAATCGAACAAATAAGACGACCAGATGAAACTGATGCACTCATGTGGTTTTGCGAAAAATGCAATCACAAACTTTATGAAGAGTTTTTTCCTCTCAAAGATATTGAGAATGATTTTGGCGCAGTATTTGATCGCTTTTTATCGAGTGAAGAGTTACGTACGTGTGATAGCTGCAATCATTTAATGCCACACAATAAATATGAATTTGATTAGTAGCTTTTAATCTCCCCTACCCTCTCTTTATAAAGAAAGGGACTGTTACGCATCTCTTTCCGAAAGAAAAGAGAATTTCAATCAGGAACAAAAATGCTAACCATTGACATACACACACATATTCTGCCAAAGCACTGGCCGGATCTAAAAAAGAAATACGGCTACGGTGGTTGGATACATTTAGATCACCACAAATGTGGCTGCGCACGAATGATGAAGGAAGATCATTTTTTCCGAGAAATTGATGAAAACTGTTGGGACGCAGAAGTTCGCATAAAAGAATGTGACCAACATAAAGTTGATGTACAAGTGCTTTCGACTGTTCCTGTAATGTTTAGCTACTGGGCGAAAGCTGACGATGCTTTAGATATTTCAAAATTATTAAATGACCATATTGGTGAGATTTGTGATACCCACCCAACTCGTTTTGCAGGGCTTGGAACGATCCCATTACAATCACCGGATTTAGCGATAAAAGAGTTAGAAAGGTGCGTTAATGACCTGGGACTTTCTGGGGTTCAAATCGGCTCTCATGTAAACGATTGGAATTTAAACGCTCCAGAATTATTTGCCGTTTTTGAAGCCGCACAAGATTTAAACGCATCAGTTTTTGTTCATCCCTGGGATATGATGGGCAGCTCCCAAATGAAAGATTATTGGCTACCTTGGTTAGTGGGAATGCCTGCAGAAACATCTTTGGCGATCTGCTCAATGATTTTTGGTGGTGTATTTGAGCGATTGCCACAATTAAAAGTCGCCTTTGCTCACGGTGGAGGATCATTTCCGTCAACTATTGGTCGTATTGAACATGGATTTAATTGTCGTCCTGATTTAGTCGCAAAAGATAATAATATTAATCCTAGAGAATATTTAGATCGAATTTATTTAGATACATTAGTTCATGATGCGCCTATGCTAGAGTTTTTAATTGAACTAATGGGAGCTGACCGTTTAGCACTGGGGTCTGATTATCCATTTCCACTGGGTGAATTGCAGCCAGGAAAACTGATAAAAGATTCAATTAGTGATAAAAGCATTCGCGAGCGACTTTTAAATGGTACGGCTTTAGAGTGGTTGGGGTTAAATAAGGAAAGGTTTACCGACTAATGAAAATCAATTTAACTATTGGCAACAGATCTTATTCTGCCGATCTTAATCAAGAAAATAGTATTGCGATTACTTTACAACCAAATGGCAAACAACCGAATCATTTTGGCGCACCAGAGTGCGCTAGTGAAACACTGATCTCGGGAAGCTTTATTGGCGATACAAAAAAAGGAGGAAGTTGCAACGCGAAACAACTTTCCGTTATTCCCCACTGCAACGGAACACATACCGAATCAGTGTCACATATTGTTAATCAATTAATTCCTGTTTATCAGTCGATTGAAAGTTCATTTTTTCCTTGTGTTTTGTTGAGTATTGAGCCTGAAGTTGCTAATCACACAGATGAAGAATATCTACCTTTTTTTGATAATGATAATAAAGTGGTGACCAAAGCGTTATTAAAAAAAACTTTAGGTGAATATACCGATGAGCAATTGCAAGGACTGGTGATCCGAACTCTGCCGAATGATATTAGTAAAAAATCTAGAATCTATGACAAAGATCACTACCCAATATACATAACTAATAATGCAATGAAATATTTATTAGAAAGAAAAATAAAACACCTAATGGTAGATTTCCCATCCGTAGATAAAATGTACGATGATGGGATGTTAAGTAACCACCGAATGTTTTGGAATGTGAAATTAGACGATAAAAATTTGAATCCTGAATCACGCACTAACAAGACCATTACTGAAATGGTCTATGTTGATGATGACATTGATGACGGTTTTTATTTGTGTAATTTACAAATTCCAGAGATTGAAACAGATGCGGTTCCATCAAGACCTGTTTTGTATAAATTAGAATAATTCAATTTTATAAATATTTAACTTTAAATCTCCCCTAACCCCTCTTTGCAAAGAGGGGAAAGACTGTTGTCTCTCCCCGTACAAAGAGGAGTGGCTGTTGCCTCCCCCTTTGAGAAGGGGGACTAAGGGGGATTTAAACACTACGTTTAGAATGAGCAAATAATGCAACATAAAAACACACTAAAATTCGCACGACAAATGGATCAACAAGATCCTCTCGCAAAGATAAGAAATGAATTTTCAATTCCAAAAACTTCCGATGGGAAAAGTGAAATCTATTTCTGTGGAAATTCATTAGGTTTACAACCAAAGCTATCAGCTGAATATGTAAGGCGAGAACTCGATCAATGGGCAAATCTAGGAGTAGAAGGACACTTTGAAGGTGATTTTCCCTGGATGCCGTATCATGAATTCCTATCAGAAGGGTTTGCTGAATTAGTTGGAGCGGAAACTAACGAAGTAGTCTGCATGAATACATTGACTGCTAATCTACACTTTATGATGGTGAGCTTTTATCGCCCAACACAAACTCGTCATAAAATATTAATTGAAGAACATGCTTTTCCATCCGATCACTACGCGGTTGAATCTCAAATTAAATTTCATAGATTAGATCCTGACGAATCTATGTTGTTGCTCAAACCAAGAGCAGGTGAAGAAACAATCAGAAATGAAGATGTTTTATCTTTAATCGAAAAAGAAGGAGATTCAATTGCATTAGTAATGCTCCCAGGTGTTCAATATTATACGGGGCAAGTTTTTGATATGCAGTCAATTACAGAACTTGCCCATAAAAAAGGATGTATGGTTGGTTTTGATCTCGCACATGCGGCGGGAAATATCGAAATGCAGTTGCATGATTGGAATGTTGATTTTGCCTGTTGGTGTACTTATAAGTATCTGAATTCGGGACCTGGCTCTGTTGCAGGTTGTTTTGTTCATCAAAACCATCATGACAACAAAGATCTCCCGCGTTTTGCTGGATGGTGGGGGCACGATAAAACCACACGATTTAAAATGGAGAACAAATTTGTTCCGATTAAATCTGCCGAAGCATGGCAATTATCCAATCCACCAGTACTTTCTCTTGCTGCGATCCGAGGTTCACTAGACACCATAAAAAAAGCTGGGGGAATATGTCAACTTAGAGCGAAAGCGATTAAACTGACTGGCTATTTGCGTTTTTTATTGGAATCAGAACTTAATGATAAACTTGATATTCTAACGCCATCGGAAACTAAGTTTTCCGGCAGTCAATTATCACTCGCTCTAAAATTACAAGAAGGTGATCCTAGCGATAAAGGCAAACATATTTTTAACGCCATAGAGAAAGAAGGCGTAACTGGTGATTGGCGATATCCCAACGTGATAAGAGTTTCGCCTGTACCGCAATATAATTCATTTGAGGATGTTTATCAGTTTGTACAAATACTCAAAGCCGCAATAGAGACTCATTAATATGACTCAACCAAAAGAAACCATCACTTTGATTGGTGCCGGATTAGTCGGTTCACTGCTCGCCATTTTACTAGCCAAACGAGGATTTAGAGTTGAAGTTTTTGAACGCCGCTCGGATATGCGACAAAAAAACATTAGTGCGGGGAGGTCGATTAATCTGGCGCTGGCTAATCGCGGGATTTACCCTTTAGAGCAGGCTGGTTTAATGGACAAAGTCAAACCTATTTTAACGACTATGAAAGGGCGGATGATCCATGATCTTGAAGGCAAGCAAAATTTTCAACCTTATGGTCAAAAACCAGAAGAAGTCATTTATTCAGTTTCACGTGGCGATCTTAATAAAATCTGTATGGATGAGGCAGAAAAATCAGGCTTAGTTAAAATACATTTTAATCAAAGATGTACTTCTGTAGATTTTGAAAACAATACTTTTCAAGTAGAAGATAGTGTAAGCCAAGAAAAACAAAAGCTCTCATTTTCTCAGCTTATTGGTACTGATGGAAGCGCTTCCGAAGTACGTGATGCTATTCATAAAGTTGAATCGAAACAACTTGATATTTTGCAATTGGGTCATAGTTATAAGGAGTTGCGTATTCCCCCTGGGAAAAATAACGAATTCCAGATTGATAAAAATTCTCTGCATATTTGGCCTCGAGGCGGTTATATGTTGATCGCACTGCCAAATGAAGATGCATCTTTTACCGTCACGCTATTTATGCCAAATGAAGGAGATATTAGTTTTAAATCCATTGATACACCTGAAAAGGTTAACGAGTTTTTTAAAACACACTTTCAAGATACGTTGGAATTATTACCTGAATTAGAAAAAGACTTTTTTGAAAATCCTACAGGATCTCTTGCTACAGTAAAATGTTCGCCTTGGTATCATCAAGATAAAGCTCTTTTACTAGGTGATGCAGCTCATGCCGTTGTTCCATTTCACGGACAGGGAATGAACTGTGGGTTTGAAGATGCTTTAGATCTAGCAGAAACTATTGATAAATATTCAGGTAGCGATCTTGATTGGCATGAAATATTTTCGACTGTTGATAAGAACCGGAAAATCAACGGAGATGCAATTGCTGATATGGCTATTGAAAATTATATTACCATGCGAGATTCGGTAAGAGATGAAAAATTTATTTTAAAAAATCAATTGGCCTTTGAACTAGAAAAACGCTTTCCTGAACGTTTTTGCCCAAGATATTCAATGGTGATGTTTCATCGATTGCCTTATTCAGAGGCAAAAGAGCGAGGGGTTATTCAGGAAGATATATTGAGTCAGTTGACTGATGGGCTTTCTGATATTGATAAGGTTGATTATGGGTTGGCTGAGAGGTTGATTTCACAGCTTTCTTTATTGAGTCTTAATCAGCTTTAGAATTATTTTTATTTACTATTGAGTCGTTGCTGAATTTATTTTCGGTGGTCATCCGCTTATAGCAACACCCATCAATCCAAACCATTCCTCAAAGGTGCACATTCCACAAATATTAATTTTAACTCATTAATTAAAAAGTTGGAATTCACTTTAAAGATAGTAGTGATTCAAAAAATTTTTAAGTGGCAGAAATAAATAGAGCTACAACACATATGAAACCACCTGTAAACATCACCGTACGAAGAATTCCATAATTAGCAACATACATCAGCGCATGAGCTATACGAAAGCCTACGAACGTAAGTGCCAGATTATCAATCCTATCTTGCTGAACGCCCATAATACTCGCAATAATGACTGCTGAGGCAAACGGTGCAATAACTTCTAGTGCGTTAAGGTGAGCCCAATATGTACGCTGTCGAGCGCCATTTAATTCCTCAGAAACAATACGAGGAATAAGGTTTCGTTGCAGGGTAATACCCGGAAGTCTTGCGATAGCAACCCATAAATAGGGCATACAAATTATTACTAAAACACACCAGTAAGCTGTTGTCATAAATCATTCCTTATTAAGACATCAAACAATTAATTTACTTTCGATTTGCAAGTGTAATATACAGTCGATACTTGTATAATGCAAGCATATAATCATATCCAATAAATACTATGTAATGACAAACAAAAACCGTCGCTCTTTCTGCCCCATTGCTTTTGCACTAGACATATTTGGTGACAAGTGGAGTCTGCTAATCATTCGAGACCTTATGTTCCAAAGTAAAGATACCTATGGAAACTTTCTTGAATCCAGTGAGGATATTTCTACTAATATTCTTGCGGATAGATTGAAACGGCTAGAAACAGAAGGAGTTATCTTAAAATCAAGTGACCCGAATCACGGTCGTCGAATAATTTATAGCCTGACGGGCAAAGGTCTTGACCTTGCTCCGGTGTTGATGTCAATGGTTCAATGGAGTGGAAAATATGATCCAGATACAGCAGCACCAAGGGAACTTTTGCAACAATGGGAAGATGATCCAAATAGTGTTTTAACAGAAATCGGTTTAAAGTTGTAATTTTGGTCGATATAATTCTAGTTAAAAGGATCAAAGGGAGTCAGATGAACTTAAAATTTAAGTGTCGGTTATATCGACAAGATATTCAGCGATTGATTAAATAATTTACGGTATTAACCAGCAGTTACCGCATCGACTTTAGTCCATAATTTCATACTTTCCATTTCAAGGATGAAGTGAAGTATGGTTAGGTCAGCACGTCTCTGTTTACCCAATATTCCCTGCATATCGTTCAACGGGGAAATAATCGACATCCCTGCTTTAATGTCGACAAAGAATATGCGGCGCAATTTGAGGTTTCAATCCACTCTTATGTATTGATGACTAATCATGTCCATATACTGGCGACTCCCAGCAGTGAGGATGGCGCTAGTCAAATGATGCAATCATTGGGAAGATATTATGCTCGGTACTTTAATAAGCGACATAAACGCACTGGTACATTGTGGGAAGGTCGTTTTAAAGCTTCTTTAGTCGATAGTGAGCGATATTTTTTAACGGTAAGTCGATATATCGAGATCAATCCAGTGAGAGCTAAGATGGTTACTCACCCGTCTCATTACATTTGGTCAAGTTTTCATTTCAATGGTTGATGAAACCGATAAAGTTAATCACTCCTCATCCACTAAATTAAGATTTAGGTTCTACAAAGGAAATTAGAGCGAAGCGTTATACGGCACTATTTGATTCTGAAATTCCTGATTTTAAAATCAAAGAAATCAGGGGAACAATTAACGGTACTAGGTAGTGATTCTTTTAAACGAAAACTCGAACATCAAACGGGTTTAACACTTATTCCAAAACCGTAGGTGGTGACCGTCGTTCTTAACAAAAAAGAGAGCCACTGTTTCAAGTTCATCTGACCCCTTATCTCTGCAAATTCAGATTAGCAGCGCAGCATGCCTATCACTATATGCCTCAAGAGGACTTTTGTAATTTAAACATTTCCTTGGTCTAGAATTACCCTAATTTAGCAAAAATCGAGTAATATACGCGTTTTGAACTGAAATAATCACATTAAACAGGTATTTTGAAATGGCAGGTTCGAGCTTACTCACCCTAATCGACGATATCGCAACGCTACTCGATGATGTCGCGGTGCTGTCTAAGGTAGCGGCAAAAAAAACAGCTGGTGTTCTCGGCGATGATTTAGCACTGAACGCAGAGCAAGTAACTGGTGTTCGCGCAGAAAGAGAAATACCTGTTGTTTGGGCGGTTGCCAAAGGCTCTTTTATTAACAAACTGATTTTAGTTCCCGCAGCATTGGCAATTAGCGCTTTTATTCCTTGGCTTATTACGCCACTATTAATGTTGGGCGGCGCTTTTCTTTGCTTTGAAGGGGTTGAAAAACTTGCCCATAAATTTCTCCACAGCAAAGAAGAAGATAAAGCAGAACATAAAAAGATTATTGAGGCAGTATCGGATCCCAAAGTTGACATGGTGGAGTTTGAAAAAAATAAAATCAAAGGAGCTATCCGAACGGACTTTATTTTGTCAGCGGAAATTATCGTCATAGCGCTAGGGACGGTCAAAGACGCTGAGTTCGGTTTACAGGCTGCAGTTGTATCCACTCTTGCGCTGTTAATTACTGTTTTTGTATATGGTCTGGTTGCAGGTATCGTTAAGCTCGACGACGCAGGTTTTTATTTAATTAAAGAAACCGCCCAAAACTTTTGGGGCAAGTTTAAAAGAGCTTTTGGGCGAGGTCTTCTTTTATTTGCACCTTTTTTAATGAAATCTTTATCCGTGTTAGGTACGGCGGCAATGTTTTTGGTTGGAGGTGGCATTCTACTTCATGGAGTTCATGTATTCGATCCTTTTGTTACTCAAATGGAGGAAGTGGCGGTTACAGTTCCAGGCATTGGTGCAATCTTGTCTCTATTGACTGAGAGTTTGGTTGGTGCTGTGTTTGGCATTATTTCCGGAGTCATTTTGCTTGGTGTTGTTACAATGGGGCAAAAAGTATTTAAGACAAATTCAACCAGTTAGCTCGCGGCTTTATTATGATTAATTTTTTGACCGTGTTTGCCACAGCAAAATCTCCCGAGGTATAAACTCTATGAGCCAACAGGATTATAGTTTTTGGGATAAAGTTATTTATTCTATCTTTAGTTTGCCCATAGGTATGTTGTTAGGTATCTTGGGATGTTGGATATTGTCACACTTTAATTCAAGTATTAAGGGTTTTGGAATTTACGCTTTAGCGACGTTAGCTGGTGTCATCTTTACAACGCTGATCGCTTTTCTGTTGCCAGCTGCTTCTGCCCGAGTATTAACCTTTATTATAAAATTATAGTTAGCTTTGGCTACACAGCGGTAAACATAATGATAATAAGGGGTTAAACCTGAATCGACGATCGAAGTTCGAACGCGGATTATAATTAGAATTCTTTAATTAATGAACGTATCATTTAACCATCAAAAAACCACAAAAGAAATCAGATTAAGCTAGTTTATGATGTGAGAGATTTGCTATGATGGAGGTGTCGGTATCCTAAAAAGTCCCTTACACGTCCATGAAAAATCACTCCATATACCGATATTTTAAAGAAGGGATGAATCCATTTGACATAAAAAGGATGAGTGTTATATGCAAATAGAAAAGTCTCCTTTCCAACTAAATAGAGCGAAATTCAGCCAACACTATACCCCCACTAACTCGGATAATTTTTTAATTTAACTAGTAAGCCTAGTCACCCCCCAAAAATCATTGCTTTTACAACTTAGTAACCAGCCCTGTTTCACTAAACTTCTTCTAATATGCAAATTCATATATCCATGACCAAACAAAACCACTTCGTTTTTTTCATTAGCTAGTTCAACTAATTTACTAGCCGCCAACTCTGCTCTATGTTTTGCCTGTTTATAAGATTCAAAAGAACCTTTTAGACCTAGCATCCAAAGTGCACGATTTAAATACACCCAAGTCCAAGCTTTAAGTCGAAAAGGTATTTTGTATCTTGGAATTTCCATTTCTCTAAATAATCTAAAAGTTTCTTGTGGTGATTTCGCTGTATAAATTTCTGTTGAGTGAATAGCTCGTTTAAGATCGCTAGAAACAACATAAGCAAAGTCTTTGTTACCTGGTAATTTCTCATTAGGGCGGCTGCTTTTCGAAACGTCTGAAAAATTGTAATGCCTTACCCAAGTTGTAAACTCCGCAGCAGTAAGAACTGAGTTAATTGCTGAGGTTGGCTTCCCATGTCGAATTAAAATAATTTCCATCACAAACCTAATACCACAAAAATCATTCCTGATTAAGCCCGAGCTCTTTCTGTTTCTTTTTAGTCAAACCCAATGAAACAAGTCGATAAGACTCTTTAAGATAATACTTGAGGTCATCGTTATCTTTACCAAATGCGTCGTACTGCTGTAGCCACTTCATTCCACGGGATGCCATATAGGGTGCAGGACGAAATCCAGGTTGATCTTGTAACACCTGAAAATTATGCTCAGATGCTTTAAAAGTAAACGCGGGATTGCCGGACTTTTCCCACCCACCAATCGCAAAAACTTTACCTCCTACTTTCCATACGTGAGAATCTCCCCACTGTACGACATATGATGTTGCAGGAAAAGCTTCGCAGAATTTGTTGTATTCTTCGTAGGTCATATTCTAGTTAGCTCCTTATTGCAAAACTCGAGGTGGTAGTGTTTTTAAACTCGCATATTCTAATGCTCGGCAATCACATAAGAATACCACCCTTTAGCTTCGTTTCCAAAAAGTGCCCCCCAATACCAGGAAGAAATATCCGACCAAGTCTGACCATCTTTCGCGACAATATATTCACAGACATTTAGTGTGTCTGAATCTTTCTCAGCGGTAAAACATCCCATGTTAATACCATCTTGATTAACTTCAATCGGTTGAGGTGTAATTGTGTAGCCTATTCCCTTAAAACAATCACCGGCGGGATGCAATTTTCTTGTAGGCTCTTTTACCCATCGAATAATCAACTCTCTTCTACCATCGCTAAATCTGGCGATACTACCAGGAAAGTCTTGAACAAAACCTTGTTCTTTTTTGGTTAAAGGTAATTGGGTTAGCCTCTTTTCCTCATACTCATTCGGCCATCCAGGAAATCCGGATGATAAATTATCCATGTTGGATATCTTTGAAAAATAAATCGGAGCTATCGCCGCAACTGAAGCAGCAACAAGTAATGTAATATATTGAATTATATTTTGTTTGATTGAATCCACTGTTGAAACCGAGTTAGAGTAAACAATATACCAGAAGCCGTGCCGATAAATGCGATAACACCGACTCCTTCATGTAACCAAGATGCTGAACTATCAATCAGCCCCGCTTCAAGATAAAACAGGCTGGTCGCTCTCAATACATTACCAAATAAAACTAAAACACAGGCAATAAACAGAGCGAAAACCGTTTTAAAAAAATTAAACTTAAATACCAAGCTCACAAATAAACTAAAGAATAATCCCGCCCACAACATAGTCACCCCACTACACGGTGCATCAAATTGTATCGTCTGATCTTGCCAAACAAGATAAGTTCCGCTTTGGCTAACTGAAAGACCATTCATTTGTAAAAGTGGCACTGATAAACTGGCTGAAATTAATCTTGCAGGATATCCCAAGTAAAACTGCAATGAGGGAACGATAGGTAACGAAAAACTTACCAATATCCAAAATGAGATAGGTGGCTGTCTGCCAAATGATAACCAATAGACGATAACGGCAATAGCCATAAACGCAATTGCCGCCTGAATAATCGACGGAACAGAAAGAAAAAAAGAGACCCCATATAACAATAGCAACCCTATCACCGGCCACAAGGAGAATTGATAGATAACTCTATTTTGTCTGAAAGATCGCAGCGCAAGAAATATCAACAAAATAAATACTGCAATTAATCCAAGCGCTTCCTCAAGTGAAGCAGCAACTCGCTGATAATACCATTGCCAACTGCGCCAAAATCCAATTACCGGCGTTAGCAAAGCGACTGATAACCAAGTTAACGAGGCTTTATCAAAATTAAATTGTTTTGTTTCAAAAACCATAGAGCCATCATTAAAATAATAAATGCCAAAATCCATTGATGAGGTTCAGGGATAGTTGGTACGCTATTCGAATCAACAGGGTTTAACCCGTTTTCGCTGTACTGTTGCTGATTTTCAAGTACTACCGCCCCGCTTACCAAAGTCACTAGTTGGTACCTCGCTGCTAGTTCAATTGCTTTCGATCTATTTTCCGGACTATCTTGCATTAATTCACGAATTTGATCTCTTGCCCATAATCTTGAAATATGTTTTGAACCTTGTGCAGCCTCTGCCGCCTCATCAACAACAATTCTTTGGAAAATCAATTTATTTGTCTCTAAATAATTAACCGAAAAATAATCTATCAGATCGTTTTCAGTTGAAGAGGTTTTTGCGATACTGTTGAAATTTAAATTCCATTTAAGATTAGAAGCTAATTTATCCGCAAGCTTATTTGGCCCAAGACTCAAACTATATGACACAATACTGGGTAATTTAACAATTCGCTCTATTTCTTGTTCTAATTTTACAAAACTATCCGAAAAAACCATAGGTTGAGGCGAATGAATCCATAAGATTTCTGAATCTTGATAAGCCTCTAGCTCCAGAACTGCTTTGCTAATCGCAGGCACATTGTCTTGCCCACCAACAAACTCGTTATTCAATAGTAAATTTTCAAACTTGTTCTTTTGATTTTCTGTCCAATTGTCTATTTCAATAGTTGCATTTTCAGTTGATGCGATCATTAAACCAACTTTTTGATTTTTGGGTAATGTGTTCAAAGATTCTAATATTTGCTCAATATACTTTGCTGACTTTAGTGAACCATCCACAACGATTATCAATGCTTGTTTTGCATGATTAGGAACTTCTATAACCTGTTGAATAATTTTTTGATCATCATATTGCGAAACCAACTGTGAGGATGTGAACTCTCGACTAGTTGAAATTGTTTTTCTTGGATTAGATAATTCTATATCACTTAAACTCCCTTTCAAGCGAAAAAGGTTTTCTGATATTTTCTGACTTGATAATTGACTGGAGTTGATAGAAAGTTCCTTTTTACTCTCTATCAAAAGCGTATGTTGAACATCGCCACTAATTTCGAAATTTCTATCAATAATAGCTGGTAATACCAAAGATATACTTTCACGATTTTTTAAGGTAAGTGGCGCAGTAATACCTAAACGAAATTTGATCGTGCCTCCTCTTGATGAAATTGGAAATGCTTGAGCCAAAATACGCTCAGTGCCAACTGATGTCACCAATAAGGGATCGCGCCTGCGATTAACTACTCGCTCATAAGCCGCTCTTACTTTCCCTTTCCCAGCAAAAGCCGCCTCCCTTTCTTCACCATTTATCCACAAGGTCGCTCTTGATACAACCGCATTTGGAGGTAATGCAATTTGCACTCGCGCTTCTCTTTGTTGCTTAGAATCATTTTTAAATTCAAGTGTCCACTCTAAATAGGCAACCCCATCGTTACCGCTGATTGAACCATCAATTTTTGATGTGATTAACTCCAACCCTTTTATGCGACTTCCAACCTCCGTACCGCCTTGATCGGGGTCAAAGCTAAATTCATTAAATCGTCCCCAACGCCCCCCCTCAAAAGGTATGGGGTGAACATTAAAAGGCTCACCTGTTACTTTGTAAAAAATTTCTCGGACGTCGGATGATGATATATAGTTATGTTGTCCAAGAAACACCATCAAGACATTGAGTGGACCTGAAGTTCTGCGATTTCCATCATAGCAATACCCCAATAACTGATCTTTATCACCCATCCTTTGTAGCAATCGAATGCCTTTTTGACTCGTTTCAACTGAATCACTGACAGCTAAATTAACCCCCCATTTTGTTAATGCTGAGGGCATATCGACTATCACTAAAAGTAGTATTGCGATTGAAATTCCTTTCAATAAAAATGTCTTTCCAACAAGTTTTTTATCATATTCGCCTTTAAGTTCGCGATATAACCTGATTCCCATAATGAACGATGCTAAAGGAGCCAGAGGAAGCAATCCGTAACCGAAAAAAATAATGGCTGCGACAGCAAAAGGCGTGACTGGCAAAAAAATGAGAGTATAAAATCCCGAAATGCCGATTGAAATAGCACAAAGCAGCATCAGTAAATGGATATTCAACGAACCTTTACTACGTAGTTGTTTCCAAATTAAAAAATTCGCCAACGGTACAATCATAATTAGTAGTTTATGAAAAATAGTCGGCATGGGGTCAAACAGTGTTTCGGCGCACATTTGAGTAAACAGCTCGAATCCAATGGTAAAACCTGGATACAAAACTGCAAGAATGAAAACCACCCACCCGGGTGGTTTTACTTTGATAATTTTTTGTAGCTCTTTGTCTGTATCTATTGCATCTTGTTCGTTAGTCATTTTATTATTCGCTATAATTTATTCCGTTTTAGTGACTGTCTGCTTATTCCCCATTTGATACCAGTCGATCTTTTTGGTAATCATCATCACCACTGCTAATAAAACAAAAAGCAAAACACTACCCGATAACAACGCGTGATCTTCCGATCGGATAATAAAAAACAATACCAGATAAAACCCATTAAGCATCGCGAAAATTGATCCACCATGCTGTATAGATTGACTAAGATGACGAACATAATAGCCGATTAATCCTGAGCACGCGAGTGAGGAGATCCAATATGAAGCCGAAAAACTCAAATGCTCTGAAAGCGCAATTAACAGCAAGAAAAATATAGCCAGTGCCATGCCTGTTAGACCATAAGAAATCGGATGTATTCTAACTCCTTTGTTAAGCACTTCGTACAAAATAAAAATAGTGAAAGTGATAATAACCACTAGCAATCCATATTTTACTGATCGTAAACTTTTTAAATAAATATCAACCGCATCAATATGATCAACACCAAACGAAGAAGAATAGATGTAGTCACATTGTCCTTGAAAGCACTGTTTCATAGTATTTTCAATGTCCGTCGAAAACATTCCATTTTTCCAATTAGCGGTATAGCCATTGGCGGAAATATCACGACTAGTCGGTAAGAATGCACCACTAAAACTTGGGTGAGGCCAGTCGGATGCGATATTTACATCATTTTCTTCAGCCGTTGCTATATAAGCAATTTTACCCATACCATTCACTTGCATATCAACATCAAAAACGAAATCCTCTAGTTCGCGGCTAAGCGGAAACTCGCCGTGAAAACCATGTAGAAAAAAATCTAAATTCGAACCGGATAAAACTTCAATTCTATTTTTATCAATCTCAATCAAAGGCGTTCCCGTCAGTCCTCGGGTATCACTAACACCAAAAGATAGATAAGCCGTTTTTAATAGTCTAATGGATGGATCTTTAATTAATTTTTTCAGTTTTTTTGTTTCAAATGCTCCGTTTAAATTAATTTCTGCACTGTATACTGGTACATCGTAAATCCCCTTGTGCAATACTTGATGTGCCAGCTTGGATTTAATGTTCATTGTTTTTGGCAGAATATATGTTTTACTCGCATTCCACTTTGTTTCTTCGACGTAGCGTTTGATTTCCTTGTCAAAAACTCGGATTTTTTCAGACCGTTCGTACGGGATCACCAATACCGCTGCCAAGATAGTTTGATCGCCCGTCCAACTACTTTCTACTGCGCTTCTCGCGTAGTGCCGATTACTAGAGCGGTCTTGAATTTGAGCTTCGATCATAGAAAGCAATATTTGTGCGGCGATGACAACAAAAAAAAGTGATATAAATTTAACCAGATTGGCTTTTTTCATTCGAAAATTCCTCCTATATTGAATAGAATGGAGCATATTAATCAAATTAGTCTTATTTCTAACGCAAAGATGAGCAATCGTGGTCAAATGTGGCGAAATTATGACGAAGCTAAAATGACCAATCGATAGAATAAAAATAATACTCTCGTGAGATACCAATTATGAGCGCTTTTAAATGTCCATCTTGCAAAATACCCAATGCTTCTAACGCACGTTTTTGCACTAATTGCGGTAACAACCTGATGCAAGCACAAGCTGCAGCAACACCCTATGAAACACCGCATAGTCAACCTGCCCCATCCTTGGTAGCTGAATTTGCTTTTGCAGGATTTTGGAAGCGTGCAATCGCTTATATATTCGATGGCATTATCTTTTCGGTCTTACTAACGATTGTTTTCCTTATTTTTGGCAGTTCGATGATCAACATGAGCAATCCGCAAGCGATGCTTAATATGGGAATGACTTTTATTCTGGGATTTTATGCCGCTATTTACATAGGCTGGTGGTTATATTTTGCGATACTAGAAAGCTCTTCTCTGCAAGCAACGTTAGGCAAAAAAATGATGGGGATTAAGGTAACTGATCTGCAAGGTCAGCCGCTTAGTTTTATGCATGCGACGGGACGACACTTTTCAGGTTTTGTCACTCAAATGACCTTCTTTATCGGTTTTCTAATGATCGCTTTCACTGCTCGTAAACAAGCATTACATGACAAAATGGCGAGCACTTTAGTGGTAAATAAACGTTATGATCCCAATCAAATTAGGATCGCTAGCGAAAACCCCGCACCAGGTATGTCAGTTGGCGGCATTATTGCGGTAGTTTTTCTTGTACTTTTGATCCCTGTTGGCGGTATCCTGGCTGCCATTGCTATCCCTGCATATGCTGATTACACCATCAGAGCAAATGTTGACAAGGCTATTATAGAAACAAGACATATACAAACCGCTATTACTGACCACGCTGCTGAAACGGGATATTGGCCAAACAGTATTCAACAAACCGGGATAGACTCCCAGCAACTTGTTAGCGATCTATATCAAGTACGAATACTAAATAATGGTAATTATCAGATTATCTTTAAACGACCAGAAGGTATTGCCGATAGACGTTTAGATTTTGCACCTGAGTTAAAGTCATCAGGAGATTATCAATGGAAATGTTCTAGCGAAGATATGAAAAATGCCCACTTGCCTCCAAGGTGCAGAACAAACTAAATATTAAGGCACCTCAGAAGTGAGTTTTTCGCGCGTTAGCTTGGTTAACTAGTCAGTATGATCACACCATTTAATTAGTATATTTTTCATGTCTGCCACCGCGATTGGTTTATTCAAAATATCGTTCATGCCACAAGCAAGACATTCTTCTAGAATGCCGCTGACTAAGTTGGCGGTAAGCGCTATAATTGGAGTCTCTTGGTTAAGCCCTTCTGTTTCCCTGATACTTTGGCTTGCGGTAAAGCCATCCATCACCGGCATTTGGCAGTCCATTAGAATGACTGAATATTGAATTTTTGTTGATAAATCGACTGCAATGGAACCATTTTCTGCCACATCAGCCTTGTAGCCTAATTTTTTTAGATAGAGAACCGCCACTTGCTGGTTAGCGTAATCATCTTCGACGACTAAGATCTTCGCGGTCAAAAAAATCTCCTATTTTTAGTGAGCATTAGAGAGGGTTAATTTATACCTCTTTTACGCGTCACCAGTCAACCGAGCAATAACAATACCAAAAAATATGATCAATCCAACCCAATTATTATTTAAAAATGCGTTAAAACATTTCTGAGGCTCGTGGTTTCGACAAGAGTAAATCTGCCAGGCAATCAACATAGATGCTAATCCCAGACTAATATAATAATAAACATTAAGATTGAATTTTCCGCCTACTAATAACATACCAAAAATAAACATCCCTTGAATGGTAGCGGTAATTTGAAGATCGGCTTCGCCAAAAAAGATTGCCGTTGATTTGACACCTATTTTTAAATCATCTTTTTTATCTACCATGCCATATAAAGTATCGTAAGCTAACACCCATAACAAATTAGTGGTATAAACTAACCAAGCAGTCAGCGGAATTTCATCCAGAACCGCAGCAAAAGCCATTGGGATCGCCATCGAAAAAGCCATACCCAATACCACTTGCGGAAAGTAAGTCACTCTTTTCATAAAAGGGTAAATCGTTGCAATTGCAAGTGCTATAAACGACAAGATCATCGATGTAAAATTAAGCATCAGCACTAACCCAAAAGCAAGCAGTGCGAGAACAATAAACAATATCAAGGCTTCTTTTTCGGTGACCGTTCTTACGGCAAGAGGTCGCAATTTTGTTCGCGCGACTTGACCATCAATATTTCTATCGGCATAGTCGTTAATAACGCATCCCGCTGATCGCATCAAAAATACACCGCAAGAAAAAATAATAATCAAATGAACAGGCGGAAAATCATCGGAAGCCAACCACAAAGCCCAAAAAGTCGGCCAAAGTAATAAGAAAGTGCCTATTGGCTTATTCACTCGCATTAATAAGCCATATTGAGTGAGTCTATAACGCCACAAAGGGCTTAATTGAAGTGTCTGTTTTAATTGAGAATAGTTGTTCGGATCAATTAGCTGTTTCAGCGAATATTTAATCACTTGAATGAATTTCATTTTTTTATCGTGATTAGCGCTCATAAATTATTCATTTTAATTCTAGCCATTTTCTCGATATTAGTTTTAGATCGACAATCCGCTATAGGTTAGCGATAAATGGGACAGTTTGGTAAAAAGATTTCACTGATCAAAATTGGTCCAGTTTCTAATTCGAAAATTGAACGCCGTCGCCACAAATCAAAATTTTCTTTGCCTTTAAAATGTGCAAAGTTAAATCGGTTAGTTTTCACTTGGCTTGGGTCGATACGATCAACCTGCAAAGTTTTACGAACTGCGCCATTACGCCCAAACAATATTTTTCCTATCGGTTTTTTATCGATCTTCGCGAGCCTTTGAGCCGAGCCGGTTAACGTTTCAAGAGGGATCACCGTTCGTGCAAACATCCAGAGTTCCTCCTCAGAGCCCATAGTTATCTCTCTTATATGAGAATAAACTCGCGGTTTAATCGCTAACAATTGCCGTTCTTCCGGGCTTGTGAAGCCTTTTCCTTGCATCAAACAATTTAATACTGGCTCTCGACCCATTAATTGCGAGATCAACCCTGTTAAAGTACCACGCTCGGATAATAATGCTAAACAATTGTCGTTCAATCAAATACTCAGTAGGATTGCCGATATTTGGCAGGCAGTATAACAAAGTCAACCCTAGGGACGAATTGAAAAATTTAACTTTTTTGCGTTGCAGCCATTCCACTTCATCAGACATGTAGTAAAATAGCTCGCTCAATGAGCCGCGTGTAGCAAAATAGCCAAAAAGGTCTATATTTAGTCTCACACGCCTATGACAGTCAAAAATAATAAGATTTCAGCAAAAGGTTAGTATTATGAAAAAATGGGAATGTATAGTGTGCGGATGGATTTACGACGAAGAGCAAGGCTGGCCTGAAGATGGCATTGCACCAGGCACTAAGTGGGACGATGTACCAAGTGATTGGCTTTGCCCAGACTGTGGTGTAGGTAAAGAAGACTTTGAGATGATTGAAGTTTAAAGAACAACAACATTTTTAACCTGACAAAGAATATAACCAACTGATTTTATTAGATAACTGGACAGATTATGAACTTAGCAGATCGAGTATTAGCCGTAAATGACGACTTACCAATCCGAACAAACTTACCAGTTCATAGCGGTAAAGTTCGCTCTGTCTATTGGTTAACGGAAGCTGACAGCAAGCGACTCATCGAGCAAGAAGGTTACGATGTACCTGCTGATGCGCCTTTGGCAATTATGGTAATAAGTGACCGTATCTCTGCTTTTGACTGTATTTGGCACGGTGAAGGTGGCATGAATGGTGTACCTGGAAAAGGCGCTGCATTGAATGCCATTTCAAATCACTGGTTTAAGCTCTTTAAACAACAAGGATTGGCTGATAGCCATATATTGGATATCCCGCACCCGCTGGTTTGGATTGTGCAAAAAGCTAAACCGGTCATGATTGAAGCGATTTGTCGGCAATATATCACTGGCTCCATGTGGCGAGCTTACGCAAATGGAGAAAGAGAATTTTGTGGAATTAAGATTGCCGAAAATTTACAAAAAGATCAGCGTTTACCCGAACTTTTGATGACACCTTCTACAAAAGGGATACTTAAAGGTATTCCTGACGTTCCCGAAGCCGACGATGTTAATATTACCCGCGAAAATATTGAGGATAATTATCAAGCATTCAATTTTGCTTCAAAACAAGATATCGATCTTTACGAAAAACTACTTACTGAAGGTTTTGACTTGATCAGCCAATCTCTGGAGAACATTGGTCAAATATTTGTGGATACAAAATTTGAGTTCGGTTACGTCAATGATAAAAATGGTGAACCCAAATTAATTTACATGGATGAAGTCGGTACGCCAGATTCCTCGCGTATTTGGGATGGGGAAGCCTATAAAAATGGCAAAGTTGTGGAAAACTCTAAAGAAGATTTTAGACAACTACTGCTTAATCACTTTCCTGATCCAGATATCTTATTAAACAAAGAAAGAATGCCTGAAAGGCAAGCACTAGCGGAAAACAACGATTTACCAGAATCGGTATTGATGCAAATATCAAATACTTATGTTGGGATAGCAGAAAAAATTATTGGTCACAAGATTGATATATCAGAAAATCCAAAAGCTGAAATATTGGATGTATTAAAAAATCAGTATCAGCTTGTTGATTAGAGATAGAAAAATTCTTGAAGGTTATCGAGGCGTTCGAAAAGAATAAGCTAATGTGAACTTGTATGATTGAAGAGTGTTATTATTTTGATTCTGGGTGGCTGGTGAGACGAAGCCCTTACATGAAATTAATATTCAAAGATTCTGCCCAGCGTTATGTCAAACATATTTATACTCTTGTAAGTAACTATTCATATCTTTTTCAAGAATACCCGAATGTGAAATATGAACAAATAGATAAATTATACTACATCCACCAAAACCTAAGCGTGCTGGATGATCACCTGATTTCAGATTTTTTCAAACTTTCATATCGAGGAGCATGCTGGGCGGCATTTTTAATAGCAATATCACCAAATGAAAAATATCTTGATTTATTAAATAATTTTCTAAAAAGTTGCCACGAGAATAATAGATGGATTACCAATCTGGCAATATCAATTATTACTCAGGAATCAAATGAATATACTAAAAAGATGGCGTTCATCAGGGATAAGTTTAACCATCTAAAAAAAGAGAAAATACATTTACGATTAAATCCAACTAAAGATGAGTTAAGAAAGCTACGAGTTGGCGATGAAAGAGTTCGCATGGCATATAAAAAAGAGGGAACAGATTCAGCAATAGAAAAGCTAAAATCCCATGGTGCATATAGATATTGGCTAGATTATAATGAATGGTGTTTGCACCAAGATACGGAGTAAGAAAGGACATATATGAACCAAAGTGACGCAATAATCGAACTTATTGATAAATGGTACTCTACTAAAAGTTGGGCAGAGTCGCTGATTTGTGAGCATCTAAATATTGAAAAAGCATCCGATATTCTCCAGTTAGGACATCGAGGCAAGAAAAAGCTTGGTGATACTGATTGGTTTTATAGGACTCATGGTGTTGGCGTGGACATTTCTAAGATGGGGAATAAGGGCGGAATAGATTTTGACTTCGACCAAGAAACACCAGATAGTTATAGGCTTCGAGAGTTTATGATCAAACAACTAAACGATGGAAAAATTATTAAAAAATATTATCGTAAATTATTACAAAATGAACAGTTGTGGCGAGATGCATATGAATGTTCAATAAATCAAACTTAACGAAGTTGTGCAGGTAAGTTTCATTTATGCCTAAAAACTATAACTAACTCCTAAATAGATATTATTATTCTCCTTTAAACCAGAAAAATTCCCTGTATCGCCTGATCCGATAAACTGATTGATTCCAACATCTCCCTTTAATTGATCAGAAAATTTATAAGACCCGCTTAACTTTAAATAACCATCTTCCTCAGTGAACGAATAAATATTCACCAAAGACAAAGTTAAATTTTGCTGGAGCAGCAATTTGGTTAACATTAAGCTGTAAAGATTTCTATATTTAGGCTGTGCCACTCCATTTTCCGGTAAGCTGTTGGTATAGCTTTGATAGTTAAGTTTTTTCTCGGTATAGAGTTGGATCGAAGCGGTTAACTCAGTAAATAACTCCTTTTCAAAACCAACCAAAAACCTAAATTCGCTATTTCGACTAAGAGGATTGGTTTTGGATATAGAATCACTTTTGTAATGACCAATTTCAATATTAGCGATGCCTCCAGCAAAAGATGTTCGAATACTCGCGCCTGTCACTTCAAGATCAGAAAAATGCCAAAGGTCTGTTTCAATATTAAATAAAGAAGGACTTTTCCAGTAACCTCGATAGTAATATAAAGCGGTCTCTAATCCATCAATGTTTTTTGTTACACGCATAGAAAACTCGTCATTGTTAAACCAATCATCTAATCTATTTACTGCAATTGGGTTATCGCTAGTTCGGAAGTCTTGTAATATCGGGTCGTAAAAAGTCAGCCTTTCGCCTGTAATAAAACGATCAGAATTAAATCTTGGCGTATAAACAAAATCAAAACTGGCAAACTCTGAAAAAAATGATATTTTAATCGCGTCCGATGGCGTTTTTAAATAAGATTCAGAGCGCCCAATAAAAAACGAACGAAAGTCTTTAGGAAACAAATCATTAATAAAAAGAAGATCAGTTGTCCCCCAGGTCAGTATCTGTCGCCCTACTTTAACATCAATACTATCTGATGGATAAAACAAAAAATTCAACTGACGAAGGTCAATAGCTCCTTCGCCCGTTGTTAAATTGATTCCGCGTGAATTTTCAATCTCGTCACTTTTCAGATCCATAGACAAATTGAATACAACATTCTCAAATTCTGATTCTGTATTCAGCTGCATTTTTATTTCTTCAACAGTTGAACCTTCCTGACCTAGCGCATTACTTTCTCGAACCCCATATCGAACTTCACCAAATCCATCGAATGATGCTTCTACGGCGACCGCTTTATTAAAACAGCAAAGCAATAACAAAGAAGTGAGTAAAGAGGCTCTATTGCACATATTTTTTGGGTTTACGACGCAAAAATCTTTCAGAAAATATTCTTTCAGACAAGCCTTGAGAATATTTTATATTTGAATATTCAACAGTCGTTGTATTTTTATTCAGTAAATTAGTCATCTGATTCTTTGTAATAGTGTCGTAACCTTCAATATTTTTTATCTCCAATGTTTTATATCGGCGATATTGTTTTTCTTGCTGGTCATAATATTCTACTAACATAGGTATGTGATTTTTTTTATTGATTTTACTTACATAGTAGTTAAATTTAACTTTTGCGCTATCTTTTGGAGAGCTCTTGATTGTTATATATTCTTCATCCTCGGCTAAGATCGTATGCTGATCAAGGGCAACACTTCTGCCAGATACATCTTCATAGAAAAAATCCGAACCAACAAAGCTGGTACGTTCATCACTAGCTGCAATTCGTTTAACTAGATCTAGAGCTGGCAAATATAACCAACGATCATCTTCGGTTTGAATATTTTTAAAGGCCATAAATACCATTTTTTTTATATCTGTAGGATAACTAAAATACGCATAGTACTTTTGCTCGCCACTGTTTTTGTCGACATTCATTCTTAACATGGTCAACTCTCTTCTTCGTTCTCTTCCCTGAGCATCGACAATACTCATTTTTATCCGCGAAACCTGGTCACTTCCTTGATAATAAAAAGCCTGAATAGCTTTGTTCATTATGCTTTCACCTTTTTCTATTTCGCTCGCAAGCGCTAGCTCTGAATGAATACTCATGCCCAATATCGATAGAAATATTAATATATAATTTTTTTTCATTGTTAAACTCCAAAAAGCTGCTTTTTAAATAAATTAATCACCGCTGGCATGATGACAAGGGTCGCGAAACCCGCTAAAAATAAAATGCTCGACAATAGAACTCCAACCATTTGATAGGGGATCAGCGGTGTTGCTAGCAGCGGCAGAAAACCAATACCAACCACAATGACATTTCTCGAAATCGCTCTTGATGGTTCAGCGAATATCGCGGGCAAAGTGTCTTTCCAACTCTCATATCTTTTGCGCAGCTCTCGACTTCTAACAGCAAAATGAATGGAATAGTCAACCGCTAATCCAATACTGACTGCCGAAAGTATCGCCAGCGGTGTGTCGAGGTTTCCGCTTAATGCACCAGCAAAGCCATAAATCAGTGCAATCGTAAAAGTTAAAGGGATCATTGCTAGAACTCCCCATAAAACCGATCTAAACAATGCTGTAAGACAAACTAGAATGATTAGAAAAGATCCTGAAAAGGCCTTAACCACTCCGACTGTTACTAGCTCTTGCCAGACCACATTAATATGAGTCATTCCGAACCACTGATGAGTTAATTCAACTGGCGCTGGGTTAAGTTTCATATATTGCTCAACCTTCTCTTCAATTTTAATCATATCCTGATTATCACCACTTTTTAGTTGTAGCCAAATATTCGCCTCCTTAAAATCAGGCGTCACGTAATGCCACAAATCATTCGGGCGGTGACTATTCTGAAAAGTAATAATCGTTTCTGCAATTGCTGCTGATGAGTCAGGAATTCGGTATTGATTTTCATCGCCAGCATATAGTTCTCTATGCACCGTTTTTACTATCTCGGTGAGTCCTATTGTTTTTCCAACCTTATCTAAATCATTGGTATATTGTTGTAAATCGTTTAAATACTTTAAGACTTCTGGTTGTTTAAAAGTTTGCTCGCTTTTACCTTTAAACGAAAGGTAAGCCATATAACTGCCAGCAAAGTTTTCATTGAGAAGCCGATCAGCAACTCGCATATCATGCGATTTGGAAAACCATTTCATTGGATTATCATTTGGTACCAGTTTTAAAATCCCTAGTATTGATACGCTTACCAGAAATACTGCGATGACTGAAATAGATAATGAGTTTTTCGTAGAAAAAAAGCCTAATTTTGGTAAGTATTTTGCCAAACCTTTTGCTTTATTTGTTGTAACCTTATCTTCATTAACTAAATTTGAAAACTTAGTTTCCGGCAAAAGCATGATATATGCTGGTATCAAAGTAACTGTCAACAGCCAGGCAATAATGACTCCAATACTGACAAAAGTTCCAAAGTCTTGTAATGGCGGCAGGGGAATTAAATTAAGCGCGCCAAATCCAATCGCCGTAGTAATGGTTGTTAGTAACATCGGTTTGGAGAGATCTTTCATTATATGAATTAAAGTTTGTTTTTTATCCTGAAATTTATGATAGCTATCATGAAATTCAGAAAGAATATGAACTCCATCTAAAACCGCAATTGGCATAATAAAAATAGGCAACATCGATGTCATAATGTGGATCGAATGCCCACTAACAATCATCGAGCCCATAGCAAGCATGACCGACAAATTTGCCACAATCATCGGTGCCCAAATAAGAGAAAGATTTCTGAAAAAATACCATAGCAGAAACATAATTAATGACATTGCCATCGGGGTAGCAATTGCCATTTGTTGGAACATTTCGACTCCAAAAACATCTTGAGCCGTTGCCAAGCCAGTTATAAAATATTCATCCGCTCCCTGATAATTTGATATTCGTTCTTGCAACAAGTTAGAAATTTTATAGCTGACATCTTTCGAAGTCATTGGAATGTAAATCGCGAGAATTTTTCCGTTTTTAGAATTAATACTTTGATTTAAAATTGGTTGCGAGCGCGCTTTTTTCAGAACTAACTCGGCATCTTCATCTGTTTCTGGAGGATTTGGCATCAGCCAATTAAAGTTAACACTGCCCAGACCTCCTTGCTCCATATTATCAACGTTGGATGGCGAAATAAGTTCAACAGACACCACTCCTACGTCCTGATTTTGCTCGTTTTTCCAGCTTAAGGTTTTGGCATAGTTTGCTAAATCATAGACATTCGCTAAAGTTTGTGGATTAAACGCGCCATTCTCATGGCTATAATTTGCAATTCCGATCACCATTAAATCGTCAATTACAAATTTTCGTTTCTGACTTCGATTGATTACTCGCACAGGGTCGTCGTATATCAACATGCTTTCAGGATCGGTATCGATCGATAAGGGAGATATAAATTTTGGAAGAACATCCGTTAAGGTCGCTAAGGCAACGATCCCAACTAAGCTCATCGCAATGATGACAGGCAACCACACATACAACTTAGGCGATGCGATCGCTCTACTCGATAAATTTACCATGAATTCCTCTGGATTGTGGATAATGACTAAACTACAATATTAGTGCATGCTTATATTGGTGATATAGTCCCCAAATTAGATATCTTTTATTCTCATTTGGAATGAATCTAATCAAGTGCTTATCAGTCTTGTTGCTGTTTAGCTTGTCTATCGCTGCTTTTGACGGCTTTTTTGAGAAATTATTATGGATCTTTTTAGTTCAATGTCGGTATTTAAAAGAGTGGCAGAAGCGAAAAGCTTCACTCAAGTCGCCCATGAACTAGGCACATCTCAACCAACCGTGAGTAAGCATATTGCTTATCTGGAAAAACGTCTGGAAGTCAAATTACTTAACCGAAGTACTCGTCATTTAAGTCTCACTGAACTAGGTCAAAATTATTACGAGCATTGCTCTCGGATCGTTGATGATTTAGTCGAAACAGAAGCAAATGTTAATTTAATAAAAAGTGCGCCCGTTGGTAATGTTCGAATTACTGCGACAGTACTGACAGGTCAGCACTTGATCGCACCAGCAATTTGGAAGTTTTTGGAGCAATATCCTAAAGTTAAAGTTGATCTCATTCTGGAAGACAGGTTTAGTGATTTGGTAAAAGATGGCATCGATATTGCCATTCGTGCTGGTGAGTTGTCAGAATCAAATTATATCGCAAGAAAGCTAGCCAGTTGTCCGCAGGTGCTTCTCGCAAGTCCTGAATATTTGGATAAGTTTGGTACGCCTGAACGGGTTAACGATTTGTCGAAACATAATTGTTTGTACCATTCCATTCAAGCTTCATCAAATCTATGGCAATTTAAAGGTGCAAATGGTAACGAATCGGTTCGTGTTAACGGTCAATTTATATCAAACAATAGAGAGACGCTAAATGCCGCAGCATTAGCAGGGCTGGGGATCGTTTATACTTTTCTGTGGTCAAATAAAAGTCATATAAAAAATGGTTGGTTGGTACAAGTGTTACCAGAATATCAGTTGAATGATTTGGATTTGTACGCAGTCTATCAACAGCGAAAATACACGCCAAGCAAGATAAGAAGCCTTATCGATTTCCTCAGCGATAGTTTGAATGATACCAATATTTCTAGATAGCGCTAACCCCGCGAAAATTACTGCGCAGAACTGACTTTATCGTTAAGTGAGATTATTTTATCCGCAAGGCTGCTTAAAATATTCAGGAACAGTTTGGGATGAGAGTGAACCATTTTGGAAAATTCATCTTTGTGTACCATTAACACAGTGCAATTTGTTTTTGCAACCACGCTTGCAGTGCGTTTTTGATGGGTTAATACTGCAATTGCACCAAAAATCTCATCTTGTTGTATTTCGCCAACTTGAACGCCATTGTGAATTGCCACCGCAGTACCTTCGTTAATTGAATAAACGTAGTCTGCATCACCGCCTTCTTTGATGATTTCCATTCCGGCTTTAAAACGACCAAAACCAGGGTTTGCGCGCTCTTCTTTTTTAGTTAATACCCCAATCATTTGATTCAGTTGGAGCTGATTCAGGGTGTTGATTGAAAGCCACAAAGGAAACAAAGACTCATTTTTATTCATCGCAGTGTATAAATCATCCAAACTAATGCTCAATATTTCAACTTCGGACTTAACCGTGTAATAACTACCTACTTCTTCATAATCTTCTGGTGAATAAGGAAGAATAATGTCGCCCCCTTCAAAAATATATAATTCTTTTTCATCGTACTCTAAAGTGACATTTCCATCCTGCACAAAGTATATATTTTGAGGACTAAAACCGGCGGTTTGCACGTCAGTTCTGGCTAACTTTGTCAGCTTTACACCATTTTCTTTCAGCTGTTCAAAAAATAACGATGACTTTTCATACAGCTCTTTATTAATCGAGGAAAATACATTTTTTTGCTCATTAATACTGATCATTGCGTCAAATTCCTGTGCCTAATTCACGAAAATAAGTTTAACCCATATATCATTAAATTTGTATTTGAATATCCCGAGTCTGTGATCTAGTTTTTAACCTTTCTTTAACCAATTCATTATAGCTAATTTACGCGAGATTAGACCTCTCATCTGGTCATACCAGATATGAATCCCATTAATATTACGAAGTTATCGCTCTTGCGGGTTGAATTTGCGGCGGATTACTTTTTAATTTTTCGATGAAAGAAGTACCAACCAGTATAAAGAAAAACAGACATACCGATTGCAGCAAAAATAGCCGGTTTTGGATCGCCTAAGGAACTAATTGACCCGGCGTAAGTTGCTATCAGAATATAAGGTATCGAACTTATCAACCATGCTGATATAAATTGACCAAAGGGCATTTTAGTTATTCCGGCAAGACAAGTAGTTACTTCTGGCAATATAGGCATCGCGCGAGATAAAAGTATCATCACAAAACCATGCTCTTGAAAGTTTTTAACCGCTTCGTTTCTCTCTGCGTTATTTTTTAGCAGTAATTTAAGGATGGAATCGCCAAAATAAAAACTAATAGCATAGCCACAACTCGCGACCAACATTACACCTATTGAAGCGGCAGTTGCAGCGTATACAAAACCAATAAAGTGTCCGGACAATAAAAGCACCGTCAAAGTAGGAATAGCAATAAAAAGATCCAGAAATAGCAAAGCCACAACAATCAATGCAACATAGATTGGCGTAATTTGCTGTGCGATGGTTAGCCAATTCTTAATCTGCTCAATACTCAAAATTCCCGTTGATTTAACTACCAGAAAAGTAGCTGCGAAGAAAACTGCAATTACTAACAATATTTTTATCAGATATTTCACTACATATAACCTCTTTTGAACAAAACAACTAAAGCGCGTATCTGCTAATGCTTTTTCATGATTTTCCGTGCGACTCCAGGCATTAGTCGCAGTAATAGTTTGAGCAATTTAGTCTTACCAATAAAATGCTCTTGAATACCCTGTTCAAGTCCGTCAGTAATAGCCTTAGCTGCCTCATAGGCTGTTATTTTATCCGTCCCCCTCCCTTTGGTCATCGCCGTATCCACCAGCGGTAAAAATGCTTGTTGAACGCTTACGTTAGTGTCCTCTAATTGATATCCAAGGGACTGAGAAAATATTTTCAACCCTCCTTTGCTAGCACAATAGATCGCGGAAGATTTCTTAGGTTCCATTGAAAGTGCCGAGTTTATGTTCAGAACTACGCCTTTATCTGCGTTTAGTAAAAGCGGTAATAAAAGGTAAGTTAAACAACAAACGCTGGTTAAATTTATGGTGATCTCATCTTCGATACTTGAATAACTAAATTCGTCATCTAAGAGTAGATGAGTTGACTGTGTTGCGGCGTTATTAATTAAAACATCAACTGAATCAAACTGTTGAATAATTGAATTAGCAACAGACTGAACATGCTCCAAATTTGACAAATCTGCAGTCAGTGGGATCAGCCCTTGAAATTCAGATGTTAATTGATTAAGTTTTTGCTTATCTCTAGCGATCACGATTAGCTGATTATTTGCTTGCAATCGCCTCACTAATTGATAACCAATTCCTGACGTTCCGCCAGTTATCACTACTCGTTTATTATTTAGCTGCATGTTCTTCACTCGCTTAATGTGGTAAATTATTACCGTCACATTGGTCAGTAATAGCTTACAAGTCTCGCCAGAGAGCATCATTAACCGAGGTTAATACGAATGAATTTTATCGAATTAATTAATACCAGAGGAAGCTCCGTACAAAAGCAAAAAAAGGAGCATGTATTTGTGCAAGGCGAAGCAGAAAAAGCACTCTATATTGTAGAGTCAGGGTTGTTAAAAGCTTATTACACATCTGAAGACGGCAAAGAAATGATCAAGTCCTTTATTTCACCAGGTAATATAATTGGCAGTTTAAGTTCCTTTTATGCAGGTGGGAATAGTTCTTTTAGCTTGATTTGCCTAGAAAAAACTTGCTTGAAGAAAATATCGTTTGAATTAATCAACAAATACTGCAAAAGTGACTTAGAGCTAGCTAATAATATGATTGAACTATTACTTCAGTTTGCCTTTAAAAAAGAAAACCGTGAATATGAGTTCCTGTGTTTAAGCGCAGAGAATCGATTCGTTCAGATAGCCAAAAACTCACCTGATTTTCTTAAAAAAATAACTCAAAATGACTTGGCTAGTTACCTGGGAATTACCCCCGTGGGTTTAAGCCGTATAAAAAAAAGAACGGGGTACGATCTAAATCAACCATAATCACACATTAGACTACCTAGATTTATCACACCTTTAGTCGGATACCAGCTTTATTTTAAGTGCCTTGCCATCTAGATATTTAGAGAACTCCCCGTTTTTCCTGATCTCTTTCAATCGATTCAAAAAGCGCCTGGAAGTTACCTTCACCAAAACCTCGATCACCTTCACGTTGAATCATTTCAATAAAAATTGGTCCGAATAAATTCTTGGTGAAAATTTGCAACAGGTAAGTATTATCAGCTTGGCTGTCGACCAAAATTTGATGTTGCTTTATTCGTTCTTTATCTTCTTTGACCCATGGCACGCGTTGCCAAATAGTATCGTAGTATTCGGGAATAATATCTAAAGTTTCAATGTAAGAGCCTTTTAAAGAATCACAAGATGCGACTAAATCCTCGGTTCTAAAAGCAAGATGCTGAACACCAGGACCATCGTAAATTTCAAGATACTCATCAATTTGATTATTGTTGTTATCTTTACCTTCATTTATCGGAATACAAAAAGTACCGCAAGGGCTCGCAAGGGCATAAGAAAGAAGAGCCGTTTTGACCCCTTTAATATCAAAGTATCGGACTTCTGTAAAACCAAATACGTCTTTGTAAAAGTCAGCCCACTTTTGCATGGTGCCTTTATAAACATTATTGGTTAAATGATCAATCTCTATAAAACCTTTGCCTTCTTGTAGAATAGGCTCCGCTAATTCTTCAAAATCTTGATCCCATATGGTATTAGATCCTTCATAGGCATCTATAAAATAAATTAGACTTTCACCAATACCATAAATTGCAGGGTAAGGTAAGTCGGTATTTTCCGCAGCCGTCGCTCCTCGTTTAACCGCTTCCATTTTGGCAAACTCAGCATCTTCAACGCGCCACCCCATTGATGAAATCGCAGGACCATGGGCTTTTACAAATTCAGCGGAAAAGCCTTTTTTTTCTGCGTTCAATAAAAAATGAATCCGATTTTGTTGATAATGAACAATATCTTTTTCTTTGAATTTTTGGGTCTTTGAAAAACCAAAATCCATAAATACATCGTGCATAAATTGTGTATCAGCCGATGCAAATTCGGTAAATTCAATCCCTGTTAGCTTTAAAGGATTTCCATTGTTTGTTTCCGACGTGTTGTTTATTTCCGACATTATGGTACTCCAGTCAAAATGATTCTATTTTTCGTTGGCTAATTAAGATTCAAGCCAACTTTGGTTATAATTTTCTTCCATACATTGATGGAAATGTTCTGTTACTTTAAGCGGCGCAAAAGTGTCTATCATCACCGCATATTCGTATGTGTCTTTTTTGCCAACGGAGGCTTCTGTTTTTCCCGGTTGAGGTCCATGTGGCACGCCTTTACGATGAAAGGTCATTGAACCCTCTTCTATTCCAGTGCGACTCATAAAATCACCATGCACATAATAAAGCACTTCGTCACTATCAATATTCGAGTGATAGTAAGGTGCAGGAATAGATTGCGGATGAAAATCATATAAACGAGGGACGAAATTACACATCACGAAATTATCTGCGGTAAAAACAACATGTGCAGATGGTGGCAAATGAATCTTTCCAACCAGCGGCGCATAGTCATCAATATTAAATGCCCAGGGATACACCGCTCCGTCCCAACCAACCAGATCAAACGGATGCCACTCTAAAATCGTTTTTTGATAGGTATCTCCGTATTTGATCACCAGAGAATATTCACCTTTTTCGACGATTGCCGGTTGAAGCTCCGGTTGTCTGATATCGCGTTCGCAATAAGGTGCAGTTTCTAACATTTGACCAGATTCACTGCGGAAATGTTTGGGTATACTCACCATAGAAAATGATTCGGTGACTAACAATCGCACATCATCATAATTATCAAATTTTAACTGGTAAGTCGTGCCACGAGGGATCACCAAATAGTCCCATTTTTTTATCTCTAAAGTGCCATATTCAGAATATAGTGCGCCGCTACCCTGATGTACAAAGATTACTTCATCGGCGTAAGAGTTACGATAGAACTCATCCGTCTCTTCAGTGACTTTAGCGGTATAAATGGTGCAATCGCCATTAAATAGCATTTTCTTTCGAGCGCTGAAAAAATTACCACTACCATCAGCTTGTTTGGAGTGAATTTTATAATTTTGCAAAATGGTGTCTTTCCACTCTTCACCATGGTCAAGGGAATAAGGTTCATCTCTAACCACTTTACTTGGCATATTATGATGATATTTATTGGAGTAGATATTAGAAAAGCCATGGGTCGAAAACAGCTCTTCTCGATATAGCTCGCCGTTTTCTTTCTTAAATGTGATATGTCTTTTGCTTGGGATCTCGCCACGTTTAATGTAAAAAGGCATAAAAATATCCCTAAAATCGTTAAGTTCTTCGAATATTTCTAAGGATAGCGACAATCTTGAACTAATAAAAGGATAATCTTTGGTTCAAATCCATCTGATTTTTAGATATTGTTGATGTGTTAATCAAATTTTCTTGCAAAATTGCGTCAGGGGGATTGCTACGCTTGTGGATTGTTTTGATGGAAAAATAACAATACTTTCTAACTACTTTAGCAGTACTCTGCCGTTAGCTCCAAACGCTCTAAAAGCAATTGATAAATGATTTTCCGGTCAATTGGTTTATAAATATAGTCATCAAAGCTTTCATCATCCAAGCTGGCATTCTTCTCACTGTAAACATTGGCGGTTAATGCGATAATATCAATGCTTGGATGCTGCTTTTTGATCTCAAAGGCTGCTTCAGAGCCATCTATCTCCGGCATTTGGATATCCATAAAAATGAGATCTGGGGTTTTCTCTTCAATTGCTTGATAGGCGAGCTTAGCCGACAAGGCTTGGACAACGTTAAATCCGACATTTTGTAGTACTTTATTTAGAATATACAAATTGTCGGCAATATCATCGACAATCAAAATGGTAAATTGCTCGCTGCCTACAAGTTGTTTGATCTTTCCCTTACGTTTATTCTTCTTCTCGACTTGCACCGGTGATAAATTTAGCGAGAAAAAGAACTTACTACCTTCGCCAACCTCACTTTCTAGTTTTAGCTCGCCTCCCATTGCTTCTATAAAGCTCTTGCTAATTGAAAGCCCGAGCCCAGTACTTGCTTCTTTGGCATCGGTGCTGTTCGATTGTTGGTAAGCTTCGAACACTTTATTTTGGTCTTTTTCAGGAATGCCTTGTCCACTATCAATGACGGAAAACAAAAAGTCATTGTTTTCCAGGCACTCAATCGTCAAACCCACAAACCCTCTGTCAGTAAATTTAATTGCGTTAGCCAACAGGTTAATCATTATTTGTTTTAATTTGCCAGCATCTACCAGCATATTATCCGGAATGTTTTCAGGCACTTCGATTTTTAATTGCAAAAACTTGCTCGCGCACCTGGGGTACACAATGGTTTTTATTTCATTCATCAAACTTTCAAGTGATGTAGGAACCATATTGAGCTCGAGCATACATGATTCAATTTTATTGTAATCTAATATATTGTTAATTAGTTCCAGCAAATGAGTACTGCACCTTTGTATATGAGAGGTGTACTCTTTTTCATCGTTGGGTAAATCTTTTTCGGCAAGAATTTGTGCGTAACCCAATATACCGTTGAGAGGTGTACGTAGTTCGTGGGTAATATGCGATAAGAAAACAGTCTTAGTCTGGTTAGCTTTTTGCGCTTGAGTTTTAGCGATCTCCATCGCTTCTTCACTGGCGATACGGCTGCTGATCTCCTCTTTCATCTTCGTGTTGGCTTCTTTCAAACCAGCCGTTCGACTGGCAACCAATTCTTCCAGGTGCTCTTTATGACTATTGAGTTGCCGAATAACATCCGAATATTTTTGGGCTAGGCGTTTAATTTCATTATCTGGGAGGTTTTTTTCAAGACCAAATGTTAAATTCTTACCGTCTGCCAAACTTTCGACCGATTGATACAATTCGGAGATAGGCGAAACTACGTAACGATTAATAAAATAATGAAATGAGATCAACAAAGTCACCGCTAAACCAAACAGCTGAAAAAGCAGCCCTATCAATTCGCCTCGTCTTAATTTTTGATAATAGTCAGCGTCAAAATAAAGGGTAATCGCACCGATATTTTCGCCACCATAATTAATTTCTAATACTCTAAGTTCAGTTTTCGATTTAGATAAGGTCTCTTTGGAAGGTAAGGTTTTAGTCATCCGGATAATGATATTCTCTTCATTTCGGGCAAAAAGCTGCGGGGTACTCGACGAAAGACTGGAAATGGATAATGCCGTTAAACTTTCTATATTACTTTGAGCTGCGACTAGTTCGTCAACCAACTTATCATCAAATTCCCAAAGCGCCTGTACTAACACCTTTGAGAAATAACTACTGGCAATCGATTTGTCGGATTCAGAACTTTCAACGGCATTCCTCTCGATCACATTGTATTGATATCCACCAAGCACCAATAGCAACAATAAAATAAGCCCCGATATCCGGCTAAGTACACTAAAACGAAGAGAATGTTTAATTTTGTGTGAATTATTCTTCATATTATCCAAATGGAGGGAATATTAATCACTTATATTATTCTAGACGCGATATTCATACTCTTACCCATCATTTTTATGCGTCATATGTACTCGATTATAGAAGAGTTTGAGCAAAATGATAGTAATCGGTTTAATAATGTCAACTCAAACCTGAGATGTCTCCTTTTCTACAAAGTGAAAATATTCCTTTAGGTAGCAGGTCTTTCGGTATTTTTATATGAACGTTTCCTGGAGTTCTCAACTTTAAGCTTAGAATAGCTGGATTGGATGTGTTTTTGTATTGCCTGCTTAACCGTGTACTGGGTGGCTTTCTCATCAACAATCGGGACAAGTGCTTCCCCATGATTTACTGTTGGAAACAGTTATTTGTCATCCAAACACCAATCCTATAGACTCAAAACTCGTTTATTTGAATAGAAAACCTCAAAATGAAGACCTTATCCCTTTCTGTAGTTATATTTCTAAGTTTATTATTACAAATACCACTCCAAGCCGCAGATCGGGTCACTGGCAAAACCTTTGCCACTCGCTCAGAAGTGATCGCTAAAAACGGTATGGTGGCAACTAGTCAACCTCTTGCCACTCAGATTGGACTAGATATTCTTAAACAAGGCGGAAGCGCCCTGGATGCGGCGATAGCAGCTAATGCGGCGCTTGGATTAATGGAGCCAACAGGTAATGGTATTGGCGGTGATTTATATGCCATTGTTTGGGATGCAAAGAGCCAAAAGCTATACGGGATTAATGCTAGTGGACGCTCTCCCAAAGGACTTTCTCTCAAACAGATGAAATCAAAAGTGTCTGCTCTTAAACGAGATACCATCCCACCATACGGAATGCTGCCTATTTCTGTTCCGGGCACGGTTGATGGTTGGTTTGAACTACATGGTAAGTTTGGCAAGTTACCTATGTCCGATGTCCTAAAACCGGCGATTAACTACGCTAATGAAGGCTTTCCAGTTAGCGAGCTAATTTCTTTTTACTGGGAAAAAAGTGTTCCAAGACTATCTCCTCAAAAAGGCGATTTTGCCAAAACCTTCACCATTAATGGCAAAGCACCAGCAAAAGGACAAATATTCAAAAATCCAGCGCTTGCGAACACTCTGTCTATGATTGCAAAAGGCGGACGAGACGAATTCTACAAAGGCAAAATCGCCAAAAAAATCGATGCCTTTATGAAGAAAAATGGTGGATATTTGCGCTATGCTGATTTTGCAGAACACACTTCAACATGGGTAGAGCCTCTATCGACCAATTATCGTGGTTATGATGTATTTGAATTACCGCCAAATGGTCAAGGAATAGCCGCACTGCAAATGCTAAATATTCTAGAGCTTTATGATCTGAAAGATATGGGATTTTTAAGTCCGGAAACCCTGCATTTAATGGTCGAAGCCAAAAAATTAGTCTTTGAAGATCGCGCTCAATATTACGCTGATCTTGCATTTTATGACGCACCTCTTAAAGGACTGCTATCCAAAAAGTATGCGAAAAAGCGTAATAAACTGATCGGCGATAGAGCTGCAAGGCGTGTGGATGCAGGCAATCCTGCGCTTTTTCAGGGCGATACGATTTATCTAACCACCGCCGATAAAGAAGGCAATATGGTGTCATTAATCCAAAGTAACTATAGAGGAATGGGCTCAGGCGTTGTGGTTCCGGGTTTAGGTTTCGTCTTCCAGGATCGAGGTCAATTGTTTTCGCTAGATAAAGATCATGCTAATACTTACGCACCGGGAAAAAGACCTTTCCATACAATTATTCCCGCCTTTATTATGAAAGATGGCAAACCATTTGTCAGTTTTGGACTGATGGGCGGTGCGATGCAACCTCAAGGTCATGTGCAGATCGTAACTAATTTAATAGACTACGGCATGAACCTTCAAGAAGCTGGCGATGCCACCAGATGGCAACATTACGGTTCGACCGAACCGACAGAGTCTAGCAAACATAGTCTCAAAAGCCGTGGCGAACTAGTAATAGAGACAGGTATTCCTTACCAAACCATTCTCGAATTGATGGACAAAGGTCACAAAGTCCAATTTGATCGCGGTGGATACGGCGGTTATCAAGCAATTATGTTTGATGCGGAAACCGGTGTGTATTACGGCGCTTCGGAATCACGAAAAGATGGTCAAGCTGCGGGCTATTAGCAACACCTTCAGTATATTCTCTCGTTGTCATGCTCCGGCGTGGCAATGAAAAAGGAGTTCGAGTTCTAGTCCAGTAAGAGTTCCGACTCAAGATCATCGGAGCTAGATCTAGATATAAAACGAAACAGTTAAAAACACATCCTTAAGATTAGTTTAAGAAAAGAGTATTATCATCTCCAACAGATTGGGCATTAAGTATTTATATCCACGAATTTGATATTGGTCATTCAATGAAAAAAGTCATTATTCATTCTGCTTTATTAGTAATTTTGTCGCTACAACTGCTTAATAAAGCACACTCAGGCGAAATAGACTCTTTTGATTTAAATCAATACAAAGGCAAAGTGGTTTATCTAGACTTTTGGGCATCTTGGTGTGTTCCCTGTCGAAAATCTTTTCCCTGGATGAATCAATTAACAGAAGAATATTCAACTGCCGATTTAGTAATTATTGCAGTTAATCTGGACAAAAAGGAAGAACTTGCAGAAGAGTTTTTAAAAGAGAATCCTGCTAATTTCGATATCTTTTACGATCCCAAGGGGGTGTTAGCGAAAAGATTTAAGATCAAAGGTATGCCGAGCAGTGTGATTTTTGATCGAGCGGGAAAACCCGTTGCGGCTCACACAGGCTTTTTCGTTAAGAAAATTCAACAATACGAACATGAAATTATCGACGCAATTGGCAATGAAGCAAACAACTCAGATCCAAAGTGAATTATTCACCAGATCTTGTAAAGGGCATTAAAATTATGATCAATCGACCAATCAACAAACCGCTGGTACTCTTCGCTTTGCTCGCTATTTTGTCGGGTTGCTCCTCGATGGGAGTCGATCCCTGGGATCGAGATTTACTGGCAAAGCCTGAAATGGCGATTAATTCTTCACCGCTCGATCAAGCAATAGATGATCATATTTATTTTAGTAAAGAAGCCTCTAGTGGTGGTCGAAGTTTCGCTGGGGGTGGATGCGGATGCAACTAAATACAAAAGCGACTTGTTTGAATAAAACAATTAATCTTGCAGAAAAACTTACTCTCGCAGCAACAGCTTTGGTTGGAGGCGCGGCTCACGCGCAGGATGTAGATTCAGAATGGGATTACTCGGCATCCGTTTTAGCTTATTCGGAAACTGACCGAGTTAGCGCAGTGGAAATTATTGGTACTGCCGATAAAAATTACGGTGATTCCGCTAATCTTGCAATGAAACTGGTGCTCGATAGCCTCACAGGCTCTTCAGCAAATGGCGCGATCGAGCAAAATACTCCGCAAACTTTTACCCGTCCGTCAGGTAACGGACAGTTTGTTATCGACGCAAATGATACCCCGCTTGACGATACTTTCAGAGATACTCGAGTCCAATTTAATATTAGCTGGACTGACGCGCTAGCTGAAGAGATGCGATACACAGTCGGCTCGAATTTATCCAAAGAATACGATTACACTTCAATCAGTATCAATGGCGAAATTGCCAGAGATTTTAATCAAAAAAATTCAACACTTTCTGCCGGACTTTCTTTTGGCGCAGATCAGGTTAGTCCAGAAGGTGATATTCCGTTTGCCTTTTCTTCGATGGTGGTTGATCTTGGACAGTTTGCCAACGATGCAGAGTACCGCTCAGCTTTTGACGCGACTCGGAGTAATGATTCAGATGATATCACCACCGCAGAATTGCTTGTCGGATGGACACAAGTGGTAAACCGAAAAATGCTGATGCAATTTAACTATGGCTATGCAGATACCAGCGGTTATTTAACCGACCCTTTCAAAGTATTAAGTGTGGTTAACGGCTTAGGCGAGACTCAAGATCTTGTTTATGAAAATAGACCTGACTCTCGGACGCAACACTCTCTTTTTGGATTGATGAAATATCATTTGGACAATTCGATTTTCGATCTTTCCTATCGTTATATCTCGGACGATTGGGAAATTCAGTCTCATACAATTGATACTCATTGGCATTTTTTTGCGGGCGATGGCAGTTTTTGGGAACCGCATATTCGTTTTTATCAACAAGACGCAGCGGAGTTTTATACGCCATTTCTAGCTCAAGCCGCGATAACGCCAGAATTTGCAAGCGCAGACTATCGAGTTGGCGAAATGACAGCCGTCACTCTTGGTTTAAAATATGGATTTCAAATCAGTAATGGTGATCGCGCAGAAATTCGTTTGGAGTATTACAAACAATCGCCGACGAAAGCCAACGAACCAGGAGGAATCGCCAATCTGGAAGGTTTAGATTTTTACCCAGAAGTTGATGCGCTTATTTTACAATTCAATTATTATTTTTAAACTTAGTCCTTTCTGAGTTTAATGATTAAAATCTGCCTATCGAATAAGAATCCTTTTAATACTTAAAGGGATTTTTTTTATTCATTTATGCTAGAATTTTTAACTCCACTTACTTAACCTCTAAAATAATTGATGTCTGACTACCAACTCAGCGCACACAAAGACTATTCAAAAATCGCTTTTAGCGCAATGGCAAGCCCATGTGAAGTTTTAGTTAGAAATTTAGATCAAAAATTCTGCCACGTAATCGCAAAAAAAGCACTCTACGAAACAAAAAGGATTGAATCTAAATTTAGTCGTTATGTAAAAGACAATTTGGTTTATCAAATGAATCGCAGCAATGGTAAGCCAATTAACATCGACTTAGAATGTTTTAATTTATTAGAATACGCACGCAACCTTTTTGAATTAAGTGAGGGGCTCTTTGATATCACTTCAGGTGTGCTGAGAGAAATTTGGAACTTTACTCCCAACTCAAAACCGCCGAGCAATGATGATGTTAATAATATTCTTCAACGAATAGGATTCGGTCTTATTCTATACGACAAAACATGTTTTAACATGCCAAAAGGTATGCAAATTGATTTTGGTGGAATAGGAAAAGAATATGCCGTCGATCAAGTTTCAAGAATAATTTGGGAGGAGTGTAAAACTCAAAATGCCAGTTATTTAGTCAACTTTGGCGGTGACTTATCTGCGGTAAAGTTCAAAAAAAATGACCCAGAGTGGAATGTGGGCTTAGAGTCGCCAAACAATTTCGATCAAACTGCGTCAGTAATAAAAATTGCTCATGGTAGTGTTGCTACCAGCGGAAACAGCAAACGTTTTATTGAATACCAAGGAAAACGTTACGGACATTTGCTTAACCCAAAAACCGGTTATCCTGTTGATGGAGCCCCTAACTCAATCACTGTTTTTGCTGATAGCTGTGTGCTTGCGGGAAGTTTTAGTAGTCTTGCTATGCTTCAAGGAAAAAATGCCAAAATGTTTTTAGAAAATCAGAAAATTAAACATATTTGCCTTTGGTAATATTCACACCTCGCTAGACCCCGCGCTGCTGTTGAGTTATCTCAACTTGCGAACTTAAAGCTCATTGTACGCTTAAAATTTATTATATACACTCGTCTTTGTGACTAGCTGGTGTAAAGGAAGACGTTAGTAGTAAAGCAGGATAACCTCCCTTCTCTTTACATTTCTTTTTTAAATGCAAAAAATGAAATATCTCAAGGAGATCACATGTCCAATCGTTTATTAACACTCTCAACTCTCGCTGGTGCATTTTTATTAGCAAGCTGCGGTCAGCCAGGAAAAGTCACTGGTGGAGGAACAATGAATTCTGCAGGCGGTGCCGAAAAAGCAGCCTTCACATTCCACGCCGATTCATGCACCGAAGGTGTAGTCAAAGGCTCCATGAATTTACACGATAAAAGCGCCATTGATTTTGAAACTCTTAACGGTGTCAAATTAAAAGCCGACGTTACCGATACCTATTTTTGTAGTGGTGCCCTAGATTTTAATGCTCCTTTTTGCTCATGTGATCCTGGATGGCAAGAAGTTTTATTTGACTATGTTTCAACCAACCCTGACGTGAATGGACAAGGTAATGGTATCGCTTGTTTAGCTGACTTTGGTGAAAAACAAGGAGCAGATGTTAGAGGTGCTTCAATCGTTCTAGTTCAATCCGGTCCATACGATGGTTATTTAAATGTGGGAACTATTCACGGCAACGTTCAACAACACGAATGTCCGAACGGATAATTTCGACCATTAATTATTACTCATATATTTGAGTCTTAAAAGACTAGCAAATGTATATACGAATAACATTTTTATGAACGGAATTGGAGAAACAATAATGAAATTAAATAAATTAACTGTTGCGATAACTCTAGCGGCATCATTAGGAACTACTTCAGCCTTTGCTGAAAAACTGGGTGAAAACTTACTTGGCGCTCGATTTATTATCCATGCAAAACAAGGTACATTAGCTGATTTAAAACAAGCTGTGATAGCTTCTGGTGCGACCGTAAATATTGAATTAGATAATATATCCGCACTTGCAGCAACCATCACCCCTGAAAACTATGAATTACTAAAGGGTGATAAATCTATTGCCAGTATTGAAATTGATGCGAAACGTTATTTCGCTCCCGTTGGCGATCTTATACCAATGAGCGTAACGCCTGAGAATCATTTAGATGACCTTGGATATTTTGGAGACACTGATTTTATTCCTTGGGGAATAGAAGCTGTACAGGCAATGGAAGTTTCACCCAATGTCAATAACCCTCGTACCGTCTGTGTAGTTGATACTGGGTATAACTTAGGTCATCCTGATCTACAGACTGGTAACGTCACTGGTGAAGATGAAGGTGCTGGTTCTTGGTATATCGATGGATTCGGTCACGGAACCCATGTTACGGGTACAATCGCAGCAAAAGGTGGTAATGGAGGGGTGGTTGGGATATTGCCAGATAGCAGTGCCAACTTACATATTGTTAAAGTCTTTAGTGCTAGTGGTCAGTTTATCTATGCTTCAGGTCTGGTCGGAGCTGTCAGTGACTGTGCGGACGCAGGCGCTCATGTCATCAATATGAGTCTTGGTGGCTCGTTAGAAACTAATGCCGAAAGAAAGGGGTTTGAACAAGTAAGAAAACAAGGTGTATTAATGGTTGCCGCTGCGGGGAATGGTGGTCGAGCGACTCATAGCTATCCAGCGTCTTACGACTCAGTGGTATCAGTTGCAGCTTTACAGCGAACACTCGACCCCGCAAGTTTTAGCCAATTCACTTCACAAGTTGAATTAGCGGGTCCAGGAGTGAATGTCATTTCTACCGTTCCCGGTGGATTTGCAGTATCTAACGGCACATCAATGGCTTCACCTCATGTTGCAGGAGTTGCAGCGCTGGTTTGGTCTCATTTTCCCAGCTGTTCTAGCTATGATATTCGAGATGCACTACGGTCGACAGCAATGGACTTAACGGGTGCTGGTAGAGACTACAACACTGGTTATGGCATGGTTCAAGCAAAAGACGCGATGGATTATTTAGCGGCAAACGGTTGTACAGGAGCGCCTTGTCGTGGACATGAGTGTCGAGTTGACTAAGTTTCAGCTAACAACTTAAAACTCTCAATTAAAAATGGGTTTGGTGAGAGCCAGATCCATTTTTTATGATAAAGCAAAAAAGCTATTCAAATACCCACTGTCGATTATCTATTCAAGAACTTAAAAAGAACAGTGAAGACGCCTATACTCACAAGTGATAAAATTATTTAGCCGATTGGTGACGCGATATATCATGAAACTGCCAAAATACATTGACCACCTTCCAGTCACCTAGTTCGGATTTATAGAGGTGCATATAATCAATCCAATCATCAACTGTCAATTTAACGGAAGCTGCGCGTTGATCAATATCAAATATCTTAATTAAAACCTTGGGACTTTTTGGAAACTTGTCCCCATCTTTATTATAGTTTTCCGCTAAATAAAGCATATAATCGTAACTTGTTTCTAACAAAAACTCTTCACCAGCTTTATTTAACCAGTAAGTCCTTTTTGCAAGTTTTTCATCGAGACTTCTTTTCATCTGTTCTGGTTTAACATTATGTTGAGACTCAATGTAGTCTAACACGGCTCTTTCTATCTTTGATTTATCTGATAAACCCTCAGCAAACGTTGGAAAAATAATAAGAAATGTAATCATACAAAAGAATATTCGTAACATGAACCTGTCTCCTTACATTGATTAACGGTGTAGTGACTACCGAAAACAACATACTCCGTCTTTTAAAGTAATATTACAACTATTTTCATTACTCTTCGTTTTGCCTATTTAATAATCGTGTGGTTTGCCTATCACACCATTGAATTTAGTCAAAAATATAGGCACAATACCCTCCCTTAAAATGCCTTAGTCTTTTAATATCATGCAGATTAAAATCACCACTTTACTACTTTTAGCCTCTATTGCGATCATGGCCTACCTCATTTTGCAGCCTCATGAGCAAAAAACTCATACCCCACAAGAGATGGCGAATATTTCAAAAGCGTTTGGCGAAAAATTTGCGGATGCCGAGCGAAAACGTGCTGCAAACACCAGCAAGCAGACTAAGCCAAAGAATCATCCGACGACTTCTCAAGCGGCGGTAAGTACTTCCGATCAGCAGATCTTGGGAGTGATTTACAAAAAACCAGAAACCACTTGGTTTTTTAAAGCGAAAGACTCTAGAGCTAAGATAGAAACTGCCAGTGCTAGTTTTAAAAATTATTTTGTTGATCAATTAAAGTTTGATAATAACCATCAACCAGATTTTTCACACATTCCAGACTCAATGAAAACCGAGAATAAATCAAGTATGCGCGTTGCAACTTTTTTAATAGGAGATGTTGAAATATCAGTGAGTCAGCTGGCTGGACAGCAAGATGTTTTTGCAAATGTTCAACGCTGGATGAGACAGGTTGGTTTGAACGACAATTCAAAGGTCCAATTAGATTTTAAAGACAACAACAAAACGATTATCGTTCGACTGCCAAAATAATTTTCGTTTACAATTCTCTACTGAAAGAAATACCGATATCCCAAATACACATAATAAATATCGGTATTCACATCTGAAAACCCATCCACCTGATTAGTATAAAAAATAGCGCCAAAATCTGCGTAAACGTACTGCTCTTTGTTTTGATACTGAAATCTAAAACTAGGGGAGATATTTTGCTGACCTCCACCATTATCATTTTGCCGATCATCATAGCGTAATTTCGCACCAGCGCTCCAAGACTTAGCCCAACGATATTGAGAACTAACGTAAATCGACCAAACGCTTGAGTTATTTAGTTGCGAAACTCTTATTCCTAATTGATTTGAGTCTGCCGTGCTGTATAAACGGGAGCCGCGAAGATAAATATTAAAATAAAGTTGACCATCTGGTTCAATAATTTCTGCTACGCCACCCGAAGCTGGTGCACCGGATAACGTTGTCCAAGTGACGTTACCACTAAGATCATAAGTCTCATTAAGTGGCGTACTCACTTGTAAGGTAGCGGTTTGACTTTCTAAGGTTCGGTCAGTTGCAAGATCTAAAACTTCTTCATCAGTAATAAATAAGTTCTGCAATTCTTCTAAGCTATCCGCAGCTTGTCCAATTAATGCGTTTCGGGTACTTATATAAGGACTTTTTCGCAAATTATATGAAAAGTGATAGCGTGTTTTTTCTTCAGTTGTGAGTGAGCCAGATAATAAAAGCGCGTTTAATTCTGAGTAAAAAATATCATAATCGATCAATCCAAAAAATGAAGTACCCTGATTACGGTATTTCACCTCACCACCGATAGCTTGCCTGTCAGTCAAATCACCGATGCTTTGATGAAGTCCAAACACGCTGATATCAATATCATCAAAAACATCTTCCCAGTCATAACTCAGTCCTGCAAACGAACGCTCAGGATCTAAACTAGTCACCTTTGAAGAAGAAACTGGCGACCCGAAAACCACATTCAATTTTTGCGTATCATTAATACCGTAACCAAACAATACTCCATCGTACCGTCCAAAGATCCCTTTTCCTCGACTGCGTTGCCGTCCGATATCCACCCGATAAACATCGTCATCAGTAAACCAGGTAAGATTGGCATAGCGTAAACGATTACTGCTATCATCATTTTCGTTCAAAAGATCTTCATAATGCCCTCCTGAAAAACGAAATTTTATTGAACTATTGTCCAACTGATAATCTCCCCGAACATCGGCGTCAACACTCAGCAATGATAAAGTTTGCCGACTTTCACCCACATCATCAACGAGCTTACTCTGACGATAATCCGAAGCAATACTTCCCCGAATTTTTCTAGTTTTTCGACTGCTACGACTTCCTTTCTTAAGATGTTTTTTCTTTTTTATTTCTTGAATACCAATAAGCGCTGCAAGTCTTTGTTGAACTCTTGGTGCATTTTCTGAATCTGGATATTCCTTTAAAAAACGTTGGTAATATTGCTTGGCAAAAGCAAGCTGATATTTTCTTTCTCTCGCCACCCCTATAAACTCTAAAGCAAAAGCCTGTTGCTCAACATCTCCTTTCTTCAGAATCTTGTTTAGCTGTGAAATTGCTAACGAATATTTTTTGTCCGTTAATAAACTCCTAGCATTTCTGACTAGCGAATCGATATCTTTCAGTTTTTTTTCTTGATTAGGTGAAATTGATTTTTCTAATGGTTTTTTAATACCCTTGACTGTACGTCTCGAAGATCTAGATACGTGAGTACGCCAGTCTAGTACTAGTCGTTCTCGTTTACCTGAAGTTGCATTTAGCTGAAATGATTTAATCAAACTTTTCTGAGTAATCGGAAGTTTTATTCGCAAAACTGAAGTTGCTTGTTCCCAATCAATATTTATTATTGTAGAGAGAGCGGTTGCGGATATAATTTTGTTGCTAGGTCTTCGAACAACATTTGAGATTTGAAGCGTCAACCTTCCTGACTGCCACTGTTCTTCATATTTAAGCTGACTATCTGATTCGATAACTAATCTCGACCGTTGCTCTGTTTTACCATAACGAATAGCTGATATTTCATCAGCGAGCAAATCTAAACTAAAAATAAAGTAAACCAATAAAAGGCATTGACTAATAAATCTCATAATGTTGTTTAAAAAGATTCATCGCGAACTCTATGTTCACTGTTACGAGTTTCTTTTATCGTAGTAAAAGTGTCATTCGTATAGATATGACACGCGCCAGCACAATCGCGCAGTTCTGAAAGCGTGTAGTTAATGGTCGTTGGGTTTTCAGTTTTTTTGTGCGGCCCGGTTCTAAAATCGTTAGCATGGCAACCCGCACAATCGGGTTCATAAGGAAACTCCCAAGGGATCGTTTCCTGATTGCTTGTGTGGCAATCTAAGCAATCAAGATTTGCGCGATGATCGCCTGGGTAAGCTCCACTGTGCACATATTCAGTTACTGGTAACCAGCCTTGGACTGTATGACACACATCGCACTCTTGAATTGTTTCAAAATGCCCGACGTCTTTGCCTTCCGCATCTACTCCATTATGGCAACTTGAGCATGAACCTAACACCTCATTATGATCAACCCTTAGCTCAGGAGCCCAAACAACCGTGGAATGACATGCTTCGCAGATTTCAGATGACAATATATGATCATCATCTTTGCCCTCGACATCACTGCCATTATGGCAACCGCTGCAGCCATCCACAACTTCAGAGTGATCAAACACCGCCGGTAGCCAGGCAGTGGATAGATGGCAAAAATCGCATTCTAAAGTTGTTTGGAAATGCCCTTCATCTTTGCCAGTTGCGATCACTCCGTCGTGACAGTTTGAACACGAGCCAATAACTTCGTTATGATCAATTCTGGTTACTGGTTGCCAAAGTTCAGTACTATGACAAGCTTCACAAGAATCACTAGTCAACACGTGCTGAGGATTTTTACCTACAGCTACTTCGCCGTTATGGCAAGCAAAACATTCTCCCGTCACCTGGCTATGATCCATTCGCGGGATCGTTTGCCAATTGTTTTCTATATGACACAATTCACAACTTTGCGTAGTACTAAAATGATCTTCTCCGGCACCGTAGGCAAGTTGGTCATTATGACAACTCGAACAATCAGTGCTTAGCTCTTGATGATCGACTCTGAATATCGAAGACCAATTCTGAGTGGTATGACAATCGCCGCATTGATTGCCAGTATTCATATGGTTAAGTGATTTAGTCGTTGCATCAATTGCATTTGAATTTGAATGACATAACTCACACTGATTCGGCGTTCCGCGAAATAATCCATTTTGATGACATTCTTGACACTCAAGTAGTAAGTGTTGTCCGTCTAGCGGGAAGTTAGTTGATTGGTGATCAAACTGAGCAGCTGATAACATTTTCGAAAACGACAATATGCAAATGAATCCGACGATTAACTGTTTTACGGATAATAATTGAAACGCACCCAGATTAGTCGAAAGCTTAAGTAATATTATGTTTTTCATATCTCCCCCTCAACTAAGATAAGAATAGCCAACTAAAGTTAAGCTAAAAAACCAGTTCATCAAATCGGTCTTCTGAGTGACATTGCTCGCAGTCGACGCCAAAACCGCCATTGTGAATATCGTCGTCTCTATGGCAACTATAACAATCCTTATCAGGCTTTAATGCATCAGGCATCTCATTATTATGACAAAGACGACAATCTAAACTCTGATGCGAGCCATTGAGCGGAAATTTAGTTTGCTCTTGATGATCAAAAATCCAATGACTCCAAACGGAACTATCATGACACAATTGGCATTCCTCACCGAGTGTTCCATCGTGATTATCATCATCCTTATGACAACTCACGCAATCCTGACTTAACTCTGAAAAATCGGCTGATAGATGACAAGATTCACACACTAACAATTGGTGAGATGCGGTTAACGGAAACTCGGTGAAATCATGGTTAAATTTAACCGAGCTATTCCAATCATCAGTTTGATGACAGCTTCCACAATCTTTTCCCAACTTTCCAAAATGCGGATCGATCGCTTGATGACAATCAATACATTCTCTGACCAAACCTAAATCACCATGCGATGCTGATGTTTTGCGTTTTTCACCTGGAATATGACAAGAATCACAACTAGTTTTCTGGTGCGCACCAAGCAAAGCAAACCCCGTGGTTAACTTGTCATGAACAAAATCTGATTTTTCCCAGGTTTTTTGATTATGACAATCTTGGCACTTATTGCCATTGCTTCCTTGGTGAATATCATCTGCCTGGTGACAGGCGACACAATCGGTTTTAGGATTTAATAATTCGGAATGACAGTCAATACATTTCACTCTTTTTCCACGAATTTGTACATGACTATCTTTAAGATGATAGCCCGTTTCTTTGAAATGTTTATAGGTTTTATTTGGCCACTCCTCTGAAGTGTGACAGTCGTTACATTTTTTACCAAACACACCCAAATGTGGATCTTTCGCCAGATGACAAGAGACACATTGAGTTTCAGTATTCTTAAATTGATTATTCACATGACAACTATCACACTTTAAATTCTGATGTTCTCCATCGAGTGGAAAATCAGTTTTATCATGTTCAAAACGACTATCAGCCCACGATTTAGTACTGTGGCAATTTGCACACTGACTGCCCAATTCTTCTCTATGGAAATCTTCATGACAACTACCGCACTTAAATTCTTTAAAGCGAAAACCTTCATCAACCGGTAATTTAAGAATTCCCCGTGTTGGCTTTTTAGTGGTTGCAGTTAAATTTGTATGGCAATCAGAACAGCCTATATCTTTATGAGCACCATCTAAGCTAAAATTAGTCATAGAATGATTAAAGTTATCTTTATCAAGCCCTGTTATATTAAAGTCACGCCCTTGGTGATCTGTGTGACAGCTCTTACAATCATTAGCTTGTAGCTTGGACAACTTGCCATGAAACCCATTTTTACTGGTTAAATCTTCATCAATTTTTTCATGACATTCTAAACATAAGGGGCTTTGGTTTGATTTTTCAAAATGAACATGACAGGATTGGCATTTAGATTCTATCTTAGCGTGTGCTTTAGTCAAATCACCAGGAGACAATAACATCTGTTTTAAACTCAGCTCTTCCTCTTCCGCAACCGTAGTGGATGAAAAAGAAAAAAAGATCGCAAGAAGAAAAATATTTATCCGCAAAAATTTAATACTGCTTTTAATCACTTGCTACCCGTCCTCAAAAACCAGAGCCTATATTTTCCACATGAAATCCATGTTAATTAGTAAATATGAACAGCAAAAACATGAACAATACCAGCAATAATCATCATGAAAAAAATAGGCAAATGGAAAATATGCCACAACGAAAAAACTCTTGCATACAATGCATAACTTGCCATCTCTTTTAATCTCTTTAATCCAGTTAAAAGATACTTGGCTTCCTGAACAAATACGTTCAGCTCTTCATTTTTTCCAACTAATAATTTTGCCTTAAGTCGACACTTTGTCTGAGTTGATTTCTGTATTTTTTTTATTTGTCTATGGCTACTTAGTGCAATAAAAAAGGGTGTTTTTCGACGAACGACATTACTCTCAATCCGGTTTAGCTTTTCCTCAACTTTTTCATCCAACAAAGCACTTTGTTCAAAATGAGCTTTACTTTTATCGAATGCTTGTTTTAGTTCAGAGAATTCAATCTGAGCGCCATAAAGACCCCGATGAATCTTCTGATAAGCGTATCGCCCAATTACGCCGCTGCCAGAAACGAGCAACATCGAAAATAAAGCAATATTGCTATTTAATGAACCAAGATGAAAGTTACTGTGAAACAAAATCAACAAAGGACCAATTATTCCAAATAACATGTGCATCTTAAACCAATGCCTGATGCTGAACCAACTACGAGCTAATTTCCAATGTTTACGCAATGGATAAAGCAATAGTACCAACATTAAGCTCCCGCCTATGATACCTAAGGCATAACCCCAGCCTTTTTCGGCAGTCAACCAATACTCTTCCCGCTGCTGCCAGCCAACTAATATTGTTGCAACAATGATGATAGAAAATATTAACGTGGAATAATTCCGAACAAAACTCATGCTCGCTTCCTGAAATTAAAAATGTCTTAAATGTTTTTGTCAATTCGATTTATACTAAATCAAAGTATTTAATCATAGCAAATCACGACTACGACAACATGATTCACCTCTCATTTTCGTTGTTTATTCTATGCTAGTATTAGTTTCATGTAGGTTGACTAGTACTACCAAAGCGTTTTAAACACTCCTGTTTGCTTAGGTAGTAATTTTGGAGAACTTCGTGCCTAATTGGTTGTTTATCAGCTTAGTTTATTTCGGACCTTTTGCGATTATTCTTCTTATTTATTTGGGCAAAAGAAACAGACACCACAAGCAAAGTAAAAACTTTCTAGACAACGCCGTTGCAGATGGATTAACTGAAGCAGCTAGTCTACATCCAATCATTGACCCCATAAAGTGCATCGGCTGTGGTTCTTGCGTCACAGCATGCCCTGAACATAACGTACTAGGTCTAGTTCATCGTCGCGCAGAGCTTATCAATCCGAGCAACTGCATTGGTCACGGCGCTTGCAAAATCGCCTGCCCAGAAAGCGCAATCAAACTCGTTTTTGGTAGTGCGACTCGCGGAGTAGAGATCCCTGATGTTTCTCCAAACTATGAAACCTGCGTTCCAGGCGTATTTATAGCCGGAGAGCTAGGCGGTATGGGTCTTATTAGAAATGCGATAGAACAAGGTCGGCAAGCATTCGATTCTGTGGCTAAATTTGTGCGAAAAAACTCAGACAAACAAGTTGGACTTTTAGATTGCGTGATTGTTGGTGCAGGTCCAGCTGGGTTAACTGCGACCTTAGGCGCAAAAAGTCATAAATTGAAAACTATCACCATTGATCAAGATACTCTCGGCGGTACGATTAGCCATTTTCCCAAAGGTAAATTGGTTATGACTCAAGCGGCAACCATCCCTTTAGTCGGCAAAGTTAAATTTGGAGAAATTCGCAAAGAACCATTGATGAAATTTTGGGTAGAAACTATCCAAAAATACAGTTTAAAAATTAAGCAAAATGAAACGCTCATTTCCGTTTCTAAAGAAGGCAAAAATCTTCACAAAGTAAAAACTTCAAAAGCTGAATATTTAACAAAATCCGTTCTGTTAGCAATTGGTCGTCGAGGTACTCCCAGAAAACTGGGAGTAGAGGGGGAGGAACAAAGCAAGGTAGTTTATCGATTAACTGACCCAGAGCAATATAAGGAGCAAAATTTACTCGTTGTGGGCGGTGGCGATAGTGCAATTGAAGCAGCATGTAGTGTCGCTGAATTAAATTCAATCCCGTCAATATCAGATAAAGCAGGCTCAGGTCAATCAAGCTCAACGAAACTAAATCCTGCAAAAGTAACAATATCTTATCGTAAAGATAGTTTTGGTCGAGCTAAAGCAAAAAATAGGAAACGCATTGAGTTGCTCGAAAAAAGCGGACAATTAAGAGTATTATACTCATCTCAGGTGAAATCGATTGGTGAAGATAGCGTTACGCTAGTACTAAACGAACAGAGGATTAAGCTAAGCAATCAAGCCGTTATCGTCTGTGCTGGCGGTATACTTCCCACAGGACTGCTAAAAGAAATTGGTATTAAAGTAGAAACAAAATATGGGACAGAGTAATGCTTAAGTTGCAAATCATATATTTTAGAAAAGTAAAACTCTTTTTTTGCATCGCTGCGCTATTTTTCTTCTGCCTTTCAACTAAAGCAAATAACGAAATACCAGTAGAACTCAAACAGCAACTCCTCCAGGGTCAATTCAATGACGCTGCAAAAGAATTGGAAGCGCTAGTTACACAAAATAATAGCCAGGCAAAATATCAGCTGGCCATTCTATTATTAAATGGTCGAGGCATAAATCAATCAGTTGAAAGAGCAAAACGTCTACTACAAGATTCTTCTTCGCAATTAGCTGAGTCAGCTTTTTTATTAGGTTCACTCTATTTTAAAGGAAAGAATATCCCAAAGAATGATAAATTAGCAAAACACTACCTAACGATCGCCGCTGATTCAGGATACTTACGAGCAGAAAAAATTTTACGCAAACTAGAAAGAGATAATGAAAATTCTAACCGAATCAAACCTCAAACCCAAAGACGTTTTGAACTTGCAATCGCAAGTGGGAATTTATCTTTAGTTATTGAACAGTATTTAAATGGCGCGAATCTGAACTATCCAAATAAAAAAGGTGAACTTCCCTTAGTGATGGCAATGAGCCTTAATCGAAAAGAAATTACTCAATGGTTGATAAAACAAGCGATTGATCTCAACAAAAAAGATAGTCGAGGCAATACAGCTTTACATATCGCGGCAAAACTAGGACAAACTCAAAATACCGTGGCGATCTCAAAACGAATAAAAAATATCGATGTAATCAACAATAATCAACAAACACCTCTAATCCTTGCGGTAAAATTTAAACAACAAGCAACCGCTCAATGGCTAATTAATCAGGGTTCCGATAATCATTACAAAGATGCTTTTGGAAAATCCGCTAATGATTACAATCGAAAATCAAAGCTGAAACTAGCAAACCGTGAACAAAAGCAAGCGAAAACTAATAGAGAAAAATCAATTGCAAGAAAACAGTTAGCTCATCAACTAAAAGCGTTACAAACACAATCAAAAAAATCAACAAGCCCCTATTTCAAATGGCCGGTATTAACGATAGCGGTTGCCCAAGGACAAATAAATATTGCACAGCAACTATTAAATGACGGAAAGTCACCCTGGGATAGAGCAAACAATGGCGATACAGCGATTAGTTTAAGCCTTAAAAATGAACATTACACATTATTAAATAGTATGCTTGCTAAACATCCACTAGAAAAGCAAAAAAATGCTAGCACTATCGAGAATCTATTCTTTATATCTGTAGCAAAAGGACGAATTTCATTAGTTAAAAAACTACTAAAAAGAGCTGAACAGCTAGGCAGAAAAAACCTCGTTCATAAAGGGCTTGTTAAAGCAATCCAGGAACAAAACTCTCTATCGGTTGGTTTATTTTTAAGTTTAACGAAAACCAAACCATCAACTGAATTACTCGCTTTATCAATTACTGAAAAAAGCCATGAAGTCACAAATGAATTACTAAAAAAAGGGGCATCCATTAATTGGCAAGACAATAGGGGTAACTCACCATTAATCATCGCGGCAAAAAAGTCTAATTCCAAAACGATGGCTTTATTAATTAAAAGCGGCGCGCGGATTAATTTAGCTGATAAACAAGGATTAACCGCTCTAATGTGGGCAACCAAGCAGAATTGTTCTAGTTGCGTTCAACTACTCATTGATAAAGGCGCAGATCCGGAACTCCCTTCGCAAATAGGCAACAATGCCGTGATGTTTGCCTCTTTAAATTCAGCAAAAATCCTAAAAATACTTTTACTAAACGAGCCAGACCTCACTATAAGAAATGACCAGAGTCTTACTGCGTTAATGCTGGCAGTGGAAAACGAGCAATTGGATTGTGTGGAGCTTCTTTTGAGAAATGGTGCCAACCCAAAAAGAAAGAACTCTAAGGGACAAGACTCCTTTGACTTAGCTGCAAATAATCCTGCTATTCAGTCACTTCTCAATGATGAATAGAACCAGATAAATATTTCATTGTACAAGTAGCACAAAAAAATAACGAATAGGCAAAATATTTTTCTCCGATATTGTAGCCGCTTAAACTTGATCTGACTGGATAAATTTAGTTACAGTCTCGGGGGAATACTATAGGAGATTCAAGTTATAGATAAACGATTGTACTAAACTTTGTGAGAGTTGTTGAGCGCCTTCGACTAACAAAACATTTCATGAAGGGGATCTTAAACTAATTATTATTAAACTCTAACTGCTCAGATCAAGTTTGTAGCCAAAAAGTCACCGGTCCATCATTGCATAGACTTACTTGCATGTCCGCACCGAAAATACCTGTCTGAACATTATCGCAGTGTTGGTTAGCTTGTTGGACAAAATAATCGAACATTTGTTCACCCGCTTGGGGTGGAGCGGCACTTGAGAAACTGGGTCTCATGCCCTTCTTGGTGTCAGCTGCGAGGGTAAATTGAGGGACTAACAATAAACCGCCTTTAACATCCATGACACTTAAATTCATCTTGTCTTGATGATCAGAGAAAATACGATAACCGAGCAATCGTTTTAATAGCTTATCTGCGGCAGCGGAATAATCATTCTTTTCTACTCCGATTAAAGCTAAGAGACCTTGACCGATTTTACCGACTATTTGTTGATCGACGGCAACCTGAGCGTCGGTTACCCGTTGAATAAGTGCTATCACGTGAATTTAGATAACTGCATTGATTTGGTGTTTACTAGTCTTCAGCGGCATCATAATCTAACGCCTGAGACATGCTCTTAGTTGCCCTTACCAAGCCATCAATAATGCTCGCTTCACTTGCAGAATGTCCAGCATCTCTAATAATTCTGATTTCCGCGTCTTGCCACACAGATTGCAGCGACCATGCGTTTTCGACTGGACAAAGCATATCATAGCGACCATGCACAATGATGCCTCGAATGCCCTTCAATTGATGAGCATTTTTTAGTAGTTGGTTTTCTTCTAAAAAGCAGTTATTCGCAAAATAATGAGCGCTGATCCGAGCCATTCCCATCGCCAAATGTGGTTTCGCTAAATGCTCAACAAAACTATTATTCGGCTCTAATGTAGCAACTTTTCCTTCCCAAGTCGCCCAAGCTTTTGCTGCTCCCATTTTCGCCAGTTCATTTTGACCTGTAAGCCGCTTGTAATAAGCTGCCACAATATCCTCTTGCTCTTCCTCTGGGATAGGGTTGATAAATTCCTGCCAGTAATCAGGGAAAACTCGCCGGGTGCCTTCACTATAAAGCCATTTGATATCTTCTTTGCGCCCTAAAAAAGTGCCACGCAAGATCAAACCTAGTATTCGTTGCGGATGGCTTTCTGCATAGGCTAAAGCAAGAGTTGCCCCCCACGAGCCGCCCATCACCACCCACTTGTCGATCTTGAGCGCTTCTCTAATGGCTTCGAGATCTTCAATTAAATGTTGAGTGGTATTATTTTCTAGACTGGCATGAGGCGTTGATCGCCCCGCTCCCCGCTGATCGATTAAGATCATCCGATATTTTTCTGGGTCACAATAACGTCGATGGGATGGATCACTACCCGCACCAGGTCCGCCATGTAGAAGCACAATAGGGATCCCATCTAGTGTACCTGATTCTTCATAATAGACTTGATGACCATCATCTGTGTCGAGTTGATAGCTTTGGTTAGGCTTTATTTCTGGATAAAGTGGCTGCACGTCATTCACATTTCTTATTGCCTAAGATAGTTTAAGACTAGCACATTTTGTTCTATTTTTTGGCTAATTTTTGTCTTTCTGCTGCGTTTCAGGTTGGCTAGAACCTTGCTCCTCGTCGGATTCCATCTCTACATCACCTTCCAATATAATCACCACTCCCTTGGGAACACTGCGTGGTTCAAGCCCCTTCACCTTTCTCACCATATCAAATGCTATCTGCGCGCAATTTCTATTAGGATCGACTTTTTCACAGCGCTTAAATTCTGATCTTAACTCTTCGCCAATCGAGGTTTCTTCGGGAGGAGGGGTATATCCTAGTATTGCTTGCGCAAATTGAAATGGCGACATCTCGGCGCAAGCAGACAACAAGAAAGTGCTTGTAAATAACATTAACAAGGAACAGGCTTTTTTCATCTTTAAACTATTTTTATTTTTAACTAGTCCATTAGAGGCTGGCTTTAGCCAATAGTTCAAATGAAAATCGACCTGTAGCTGTTAACGATCTTCTTTGGGTAATCGATTGGCTCGCTTTCGTTCATTTTCAGTTAAAAATCGCTTACGTATACGAATACTTTTGGGTGTAACTTCCACTAACTCATCATCATCAATAAATTCCAGGCTCTGCTCTAACGTCATAATGATAGGTGGTGATAAAACAATGTTTTCATCAGTCCCTGACGCTCGAATATTATTTAACTGTTTGCCTTTGATCGGATTCACAGTCAAATCATTATCGCGAGAATGAATACCAATCACCATACCTTCGTATACTTCAACCGCATGACCAATAAATAATCTACCGCGATCTTGGAAGTTAAACAGTGCATATCCAAGTGCTTTACCCATTGAGTTAGAGATCATAACGCCGTTATGACGCTGAGCCAAATGACCTTTATGAGCAGGCCCATAGGCATCAAAAGTATGATAGATCAGACCAGAACCAGATGTTGCAGTCATAAATTCTGTTTGAAATCCAATTAAGCCGCGCGATGGAATATAAAAATCAATTCGAACCCGTCCATTCCCATCAAGCTGCATATCGCGCATTTCGGCTTTACGTTCACCAAGCCGCTCCATAATCGTCCCTTGATGCAGCTCTTCAATATCAACTGTCACGTTTTCATAAGGTTCCATCATAACGCCATCAACTTCCTTCATGATCACTTCGGGACGGGAAACGGCCATCTCAAATCCTTCACGACGCATGGTTTCAATCAATACTGACAAATGCAGCTCGCCACGACCAGAGACTTTGAATTTATCAGCATCATCCATTTGCTCAACTCTGAGCGCAACATTATGGATCAATTCTTTTTCGAGGCGTTCTAAAATTTGACGAGAGGTAACGAACTTGCCTTCTTTTCCTGCAAAAGGCGAAGTATTAACTTGAAAGGTCATGGTCACGGTTGGCTCATCGACAGTTAACGGAGTCATTGCTTCAACATGATCAGGATCGCAAAGAGTATCTGAAATATTCGGCTCGCCAATTCCTGTGATGGCGATAATATCCCCAGCAGAGGCTTCTTCAACTTCGGTTCTTTCAAGTCCCATATAGCCGAGTACCTGACCAATTTTAACCCGGCGTGTTTTTCCTTCTGTGTCAATGCTGGTTAAGATTTGATTTTTACGAATTTTACCGCGAGTCACTCGTCCAACGGCTATCGCTCCAACATAACTAGAATAGTCCAAAGATGTCACTTGCATCAAAGTAGGCCCTTCGGTTTCAACTTTAGGAGCCTCTACATGCTCAACAATCGCTTCAAACAATGGCGTCATATCACCATCTCTAACCGAATCATCTTGAGAAGCATAACCATTTAAAGCTGAAGCGTAAATTACAGGGAAATCTAGCTGCTCATCTGTTGCGCCTAAACGATCAAAAAGATCGAAAATTTGATCGATAACCCAGTCAGGACGCGCGCCAGGACGATCTATTTTATTGACCACCAATACAGGTTTAAGCCCTTGGGCAAAAGCTTTTTGAGTAACAAATCGCGTTTGCGGCATAGGTCCATCAACCGCATCAACCAACAACAAAACCGAATCAACCATCGACATGATCCGCTCAACTTCGCCACCAAAATCAGCATGCCCAGGCGTATCGACAATGTTGATACGATAATCATTCCATTTGATTGCGGTATTTTTAGAAAGAATAGTGATACCACGCTCTTTTTCCAAATCATTGGAATCCATAACTCTTTCTTCGGCATCGCCGCGAGTCACAAGCGTTCCTGACTGCTTTAAAAGTTCATCGACCAAAGTTGTTTTTCCATGGTCAACGTGAGCGATAATCGCGATATTTCGTAACTGACTGATCACTGGCTACTTGCCTCAAAATTGCTAAATATCGCCGCAAATATTGGCGCGATATAAATAAAGGCGCGTATTCTACTCGCTATTAGGATTAAGCGCATTGTTTTTGGTGATTTTTTCGCCAGATCGCGATAAAAATCACCAAACGTGGCGTTTTGCCAACTACAAGTATACAAAATAAGCTTCGATCCAAAATAATCGGTTCGATCACGACCACGCAAGTTTTACCGCAAGCAATATTAAAATAGCGCCCGATAATTTATTAATCCAATTTGCCAAACCAACATTACGCTTGAGTTTGTCAGCGATTTTACCGCCTGTAAAGGCAATAAATAGATCGGAAGGTAATGCCGTAAGAGGGGTCAAAAGTCCTAGAAAAAGTAACTGCGCAGATGAGAAATTCTCTGCCGAAGAAACCACGGAAGGTATGAACGCGATGAAAAATAATATCGTTTTTGGGTTGGAAACTTCAACAATAATACCCTGATTAAAAACTTTCAAATAGTTTGCCTTACTAACTTTTGAGACATGAATTTTATTCTGATCGATTTTTTCCCGAAAGGTCATAATGCCAAGATAGAGTAAATACACTACTCCAAAAACCTGGATCGCGATAAAAGATAACGGTGACAAAGCAATGATTGACGATAATCCTAACGCCGCAGCAATAGCATGTAGCATTCCGCCAACTGCTAAGCCTGCGGACGAAGCCAGCCCCGCTTTTTCACTTTGTCCTATACTTCTCGACATAACATAAAGCATCGAAGGTCCTGGTACTGCGGATAACATCAGTCCGGAAATAATAACTATTAAAATCGATTCTATTGGTGGCAGCATGCTTGTTTATCCATATCTTGTTTATCCATATTGTCGTTAACAGTATTCTGATAAGGGTTTTCATCCAATTTGATATCTTTTAAGAATGGATTACTTTTTTTTGCTATCTGTTCTCTCAAATAAGAAAAATCTCGACACACTTGTTGCAAAAGGTGCTGACCGGCGATAACATTTTTGTAATAATTATTTTCTAAATTAGTCTTTTCACTGACCCAGGGTTTTACCAAAGTATCAAAATCTAGAGACGAAAAATAGGGAAACGAATACCGCTCCATCCCATTGTTGATGACTCGATGTAAATTAGATTTAAGTTTTCCATTACTCAAAACCTCTAACATATCGCCAAGATTAATTGTTAACACGCCATCGATTACCGGCACACCAATCCATTCGCCCATGAGGTTTTGAGTTTGTAAACCTGGAGCAGTCGCATGCAATATAGTAAACAATTCATAATCTGTGTGAGCGCCCATATTGGTCTGCTTTGCCGAAAAATTCTGGTTGTTTTCTATATAATGAATCAAACGTAATTGACTGGTTGGCTTGGTCATTTTAGACCCAATTTCTCCGTTGGGCATATCCAGAATTTTTTCAAACGCTCCCACCAAAACAGCGCTCAAATTTTTCATCTTTGAAAAATAATCGCCTACTATAAATCTAAACTCATTATTATCCGGCCAATTATTCGGTCCAAAAAAAATATTCCCCTTCAAACAATCAATATCAAATGCGGGTAGCTCACTCGAAATATCGAAAGCTTCATAAAATCTCTGTTCAGTTTCATCGCTATACAATCCATTTTCAGAAAAAGGTACGTACCCGCTATGCCGCCCATTTAACCCTATTTGACAACCAAGTTTGGCGGTCGCTTTTTGTTTAAAGAAATTCTGAGTGGTTTTCAATAATTGTTTAAAAGTATTTCTTTCTACTCCGTGATGGCTAATCCCAAAAAAGCCCGTCTCAGTACAGACTTTTTCTATTTTTTTTAGACAGTTTTTTTGACATAAATGAGTAGAAAAAAGGGAATGTATATCGATGATTGGAATTTCATCATTTTGTTGCTCGACGTCCTGTATCAATAGAGCCTCCTAATAAATCAAAAGCTCAATATTAAATAGCTTAAATGACCTCTAGTCGGCGCTAATTAAAAATTAGAGTGTGATTAATCGTGAAGATTCAACGGCGAAATATATCAATCTGAGATGCACTGTTGATAAGGATACCTGTTCTATTAATATTCCTATAAAGTGGCTTTATCCACCAACCAATCCGTTGCCCCAGCGCTAATCCACATACAAAAAAGCGCAATCCAGGCTGTCACTGCAAGTAAAGAGCCTCCTGTTACTCCCGCTCCAACAGCGCACCCTCCGGCAAGCATCCCCCCAAACCCCATCATACACGCACCAACTAAGTATCGTGTTAAACCTGTTTCAGCGGTAAATTGTTGCAGCTTAAATTCTTTAGTAAGCAATGCAGCAATTAACGAACCAGCAAAAACCCCCGGTACTAAACCGATATCAAAACTCAAATCTAAGGTGGGTGAATTGATTAACCCCATTAAAGTATCCGCAGATGGACCTGTAAAGCTAACGCTTTTTATCGGAACAATATCCCAGGAGTTGTTTGCATGCCAACTATTAAGCAACCAACCTAAGGTTATCGCAAATCCCGTACCGGCAGCCGTTAAAGATACCCACCACTTTACTTTGTGCTTCCATGTGAGCCATAGACCGCCCGCTAAGATCATAACACCTAAAATCAAGCCTCCATAACTCGGTAAAAAGTGGGAAAACCCTCGCTGATAACCTTCAATCAACCATAGACTTGAAAGACCTTCTCTTGCTGGTGACAAAGCGCCTCGCAAAGACGCTTGCGCAACAACGGTGATAACCAAGCCCGCAATCAATGCGCGCATATTACCCGTGGCAGATAATACCAATAATCGACTGGCGCAACCGCGCGCTAAAATCATCCCAGAGCCAAACAATAATCCCCCAATAATCGCACCGGACATAGAACCAACTGCATTTAATTGCCTGATGTCCGCATCAACCACCCAATTGCTCTCTATATATAGTTGAGTACCTGTTAACGCGATTGAAAAAGTTAATAGCCAAATTGCAAATTGTGCACCCGTCTGACCGCGCCAAAACTCAACACAAGCCGCTCTCAAGCAAAACCTGCTTTGCTGCGCAAACGCACCAAAGAGTAAACCCACCAACAAGCCTACAAGAGCAGATACTCTGCCAGTGCCAATTTCTTCGATTAATGTTTCAGTATCCATAAGTTACCATTATTACAAATTAGATATTACCTTTAGATTATAACTGACGCACAAGCTTCTACGCTTTCCAAATAATCTTTGCAAGATCCTAATCAGTTTTTATTCAACAAGTACTGATTTTAATCAATAAACTCTTACCTTAGAAATCACTCTAATTATCTCTTTGCCACGTAAAGTTTCATCGTCCACGTGCACTAGGTCGCTAGAATTCTAGGTTTTATCTGATATAATCAACCATTGGGCGGAAAAATACGAATAGGAGCGTATGCCCTACCAGAGCAGCTTAGGAACAATCAGCACTATTTCCTATGAATGAATTGTAGCCGCTTAAATCAGAATCCATTGAACTATAGGAAGTTTATCCATGAAAAAGATTATTATTATTTTATTAGTGATTGTGGCTGCATTAGCGGTTTCGCCATTTTTTATCGGTTCACAAGCTGAAAGTAAAGTACGTGACATGTACTCAAAAGCCAGTGAATATCCAAACCTTAATTTCGAAATTACAGAATATAACCAGGGTTGGTTTTCATCTGATGTGAAAATTAAATTATTATTTGATGTCGCAGGCGCACCAGTGACAGATGAAGATCTCGTGATTATTACTCAAAAAATGCAGCATGGACCACTACTATGGAAAAGCGGCGGTTTAGGGTTCGGTCTAGCCGATATCCAATATGGCCTAGAATTTCCAAAAGAAATTCAAGATGAATTGCAAGATATTAAAACCGACTCTGTTTCAGTTACCTCTCGTTTAGCTTTTGATGGTTCAAGTGCATCGTCCATTGCTATTTCACCTTTTACTTTGAACAAACAGAATAACCAGGTAATCATTAATGAAGGTAAATTTGATGCAAGCGTTAATATGTCAGGAAAAATTCTTGTAGACGGTAATTGGCAGGGTATGCAGGTTAAAGAGGAAGATCGCCTCATATTAGACCTTAAGGATTTATCGATAAACGCAGACCAATCGTTAATCGACGGGGAAATGTTTAGTAAAACAGCATTATTTGAAGGCGATTTTTCAATGGGTGTTGAAACTGTAGACGTTAAAGGGTATTCCGCAGCTGACTCATTCAATGTAAATGGTATTTCATTGACATCAGAAACCAAATTTACCAACGATTTAGGCAAAATCGGTTTTGTTTTAGGCGCAAAAAAGATCAGTGCTGTCGGACAAGAGTTTGATAATTTAACCTACGATCTTTCTCTGCAAAACATAAACAAGCAAACTGTTTTAGCCATGAATAACCTAATGATGGAAAACAGTGATCCCGAAGCCATGATGATGGAATACCAAAACTTATTACCTGAACTATTCAAACAAAACCCTTCGGTGGCGCTCAACAAGCTAGGTGTTACAACTTCAGTCGGAGAGATTGACACTAACGCATTAATTAAAGTCAATGGCGAAATGTACGATGCTAATAACCCGATGAGTTTAATGGCTGCGTTAGATGCAAAAGCTAACGGTCACGCACCCGCATCCTTTTTCGATAATTTTGGGATGGGTTCTGATATAGAAATGATGGTTCAACAGAATATGTTAGTTAGAGATGGGGATAATATTAAGTTTGATGTCAGTTTCAAAAATGGAGAGCTACTTCTAAATGGCGCTCCTATGCCGATGGGATTTTAATCTGAGATCTTGTAACAAATAATCATATCTAAAGATAAATGTATTACCAAAAAGTGATACATTTATCGAGTCTTAAATTGTGAAACCAATTGCTGCAGCTCAGAAGAGAGATTAGTTAACTCATCACTTGAATCAGAGATCTGACGGGCTCCTTCTGATGTTTGCTTGACAACATCGTTGATATTATTAACATTTCTATTTATATCCTCCGCGACCGCCCCTTGCTCTTCCGCTGCTGTTGCAATTTGGAAGTTCATGTCAGTAATCTGATTTACTGCGTCACTGATGGTTTCCAATGACTTACCTGCTCTATCCGCGTGTTCAACACTTTGTTGAGCTTTGTCAGTACTACTACCCATAACTCGAACAGCATCTTGAGTTCCTGCTTGCAATCTTTCAATCATGGACTGAATTTCTTCCGTAGACTTTTGGGTACGACTTGCTAAGGTACGAACTTCATCAGCAACTACCGCAAAACCACGTCCTTGGTCACCCGCTCTAGCCGCCTCTATCGCTGCATTTAACGCGAGTAAGTTAGTTTGCTCGGCTATGCCTCGGATCACATCTAAAACTGAACCGATCCCTTCTGATTCGCTTTCAAGTTGCTTGATCACTTGAGATGCGCTATCAACTTCGGCGGCAAGAGAATTAATAGAGCTAACCACGCCATTAACAACATTTCTTCCTGCTGATGTTTCGTCATTAGAGTTCTTTGCTGCTTCTGCTGCTTCAGAAGCATTTTGCGCGACTTGCTGCACTGTCATCGCCATTTCATTCATTGCCGTTGCAACTTGTTCTGTTTCGCTTTGCTGTAACTGGGTATTTTCAGTCGTTGTACGAGTAACATTCATCATTGTCTCAGCTTCACTACCCAGTTTTTGGGTAGAAGTCCCCACCTGTTGAATAATGTTGTGAACTCGCTCAGCAAATCGGTTAAAGGCAACGGAAAGATAAGTTAATTCGTCCTTTCCTTCTTCATTAAGACGTCTGGTGAGATCCCCTTCACCCTCAGCGATATCATTCATTGCATCAGCTGTTTTACGTATTGGCTGACTGATACTTCTTCCAATTAACCCTGCGACACCAATCCCAATTCCTAGAGCGATTAGTCCTATTATGATAATCGAATACTGGATTTGGTTTAACGAGGAAATATAATGACTACGATCCATTGCAATCTGAAGAACACCAATCGGTTTTCCCGAAAAGTCATTGACCGCTTTTAAATAAACAGAGAGCTCTTCTCCTTTGAAAGATGAAATATGACTGACTGTATCGCCTGCAAAAGCTTTTCCCATTTGCACAGAGCTACTCATTGTATTTTCACCTATAGTACTGCCAAATAATTCGTAGTTACCATTTCTCGCAACGTAGAGCGCTATATCAACATTAAACTTATTCTTAAAAGCATCAAAAAATGGTTGTCCGAATGACATTCCCATTTCTACTGAACCTATATGATTATTATTATAATTTACAGGCACAATTCCACGGATACCAAGCCCTGCTACACCTTTTTCTAACCCTTGTACATTAGTCTTGTCATTGTTAACCGCTAATACGGTTTTTCTAAACCCAGATAAATCGTCACCAAATTTCTGTGGCTTGTGAGCGCGTAAGAACGAAGTTGCTGGAGGCAAGTGAAATTGAAACTGTCTAACTGCATACCTGTTTTTTAGCTCGCTAAATACTGGAACCATTCGCTTGCTCAGTTGACCTCTATCTTTATTAGCAAAAGCCTGTTGAACTTCCGGCGTCGTTGATACCAGGTAACTCATCGCTGTGGCGAGCTGCCCTTTAGACTCGATCTCTGCCATAGCACTATCATAAAGCGCGTGTAACTCACGCTCTTCAGCCTCTGCAACCACTGTTGATACCTGATTGATTACCAATGGAATAACAATTGCCATAACCATTATCAAAACAATCATAAAGCCCGCTGAAATGCGAAGACCGATTTTAAACTGGCGAAACATTTTTAGCTCCTTAATACACTTTAAGTAGATAACGCTAAGAGACAGAAATAATATCTTAAGTTACGTGGACTAAGTATAGGAAGGATTTCCGTTTTTTGCCTAGTTTAGCTAGTTTATTCTGGATTCATCCCTTATTCTAAAAATAGCAAAACAATTCTCAAATCCAAATGCCTTAACAAATAAAAACTAAAACAAATCTTACCAAAGCTTGCCCGTGAAACGCTGTGGGCATGGTGACACGAAGAACACGGAATGAAAGAAACTATTCTTTTATTCTGACTCCTTTTTTTCAGCGCCTCCGTGGTGAATAATCTTTTGAGTTTTAATTTTTACTAAATTGTAGACATAAAAAAAGCCCCATCCGTCAGGATAGGGCTTTTTTATAAATAAGAGCCTGGCAATGACCTACTTTCACATGGGGAAACCCCACACTATCATCGGCG